>Ga0207952_1000342_pt1 | contig 42193 bp, 61 predicted proteins | sample SubbioR12Aug_8Ca_FD_184831 | JGI IMG/M metagenome (GOLD analysis project Ga0207952, IMG submission 184831) | Serpentinite rock and fluid subsurface biosphere microbial communities from McLaughlin Reserve, California, USA - CR12Aug_8Ca (SPAdes) | ecosystem: Environmental > Terrestrial > Deep... | reverse complement strand
CTCTGCAAGCTCGCGTGCGAACTTCTTGCGGATGCTCTGCACGCCTGCTGGGGTCTCGTCAGGGATAATCATCGGTGAAGTCTTCTGGGCTGCGAAGGTGTACTCCTTGCCATTCCACTTACCGATGAAGTCCTCGTCAGTTGCGTTCGTGAAGCGGAATACGCCGTCGAACTCTTCTGGTGTGACCTCTTCAGGCTGCTGAATCGCACTCGCTACTACTGGGTTATCAATTTCCATGATGTGGAGCTTTTTCAAGCATTAGGGTCGCCTTCTCAGGCAGGGTAATTTCGGGTTTGCTAGCATCCCCGCCACCGCCGCCCGTATAGAGCGGCAGGTGCTGAGAAACTAAAGGTCGATGTAGACCATGCGGTACTCGGTATCCACACCCGTCTGGAGGGCGCGTCCAACGAATCCCTGCGCGATAACACCGTTCTCCACTCCTCCGGCAGTCGCGTTAGAAGGCGAGATTGCCGAACCGACAGTAAGAGCAGCGTCCGCGTTGAGGCAGGAGACAGGTCCCTTCGTCTGGATGAATCCGAAGACGTTGGTTGTGCCTGCGACAGCAGGAATCGCGCTCGAAGCGCCGATAGCGTAGAGGGTCACACCAATCGGAGTGTTCGTTGGGGTAGTCGGGTTGATGACTACACCATCGTACAGATTGGGGAGAAGGCACACCTCAGATGCAGCAGTGATAGCTGTAACTGGAGTGTCCTCAAGAGTGATGGCGATAGAAGCGTTGCCTGCTGCTGCTGGGTTAGCAGAGATGACAAGCGTCTGGCCCTCACCGTTGTTGTCGTTCACCACGAGGTATCCACCTGCGTACTGGTTCACAGTAGCTGCGGTGTTACCAAGCGTTGCAGTGACAACGGTCTGGCCGTACTGGTTCGTTGTTACGGCAGTAACGTCGAGGTTCTGGTGGTTCGCAACGACCGCAGGGGCCTGTACGAGAACACCAGCGGCAAGGGCGGTCGCTCCGTTCTTCACGATGACAAACTCACGTCCGTCAGCGGACTCGAAACGCTCACCTACCAGCGAAGAGCTGGAAGAGAACGGTGCGGTCGTAACGATTTCGGAGACTGTCGTGAAGAGGCTGAACGGTGCGCCCTGGCCCTTCTGAGTAAGTCGAGACATATCAGTTTAGGTGATTGGTAATTAAGCTCCGGTTGGTCCAGTAGGGCCGGTTGGTCCGGTAGCTCCGGTGGCACCCGTAGGTCCCGTTGGTCCGGTAGGACCCGTGTACCCAGAGAAGTTGCTAGATGGAATCTGAGCGCCTGCCATGAGTGCGGGGTCGTAGTTCTTTGCATTAAGAGCCATAAGCGTTATGCGTTAGAGCTATTAAGCAATTCCAGTGATGCCGGTGAGAACACCGTTACGCCACGGGTTCGTGCAGATGAGCTGACCGCCCATAATCATGAATCCGTTGATGGCACCCTGGTTGTACGCCTTAATCCATCCGGTCCAAGTGAACGCTGATGGAGCGTACTGAGATGCCTCGTATACGTTGCCCTCGATGTCCTTAGCGCGAGGAGACACCGCCTTACCCTCCCACCACTTCAGTCCATAGAACTTGAGGTAGTCGGTGTTAAGGAGGTAGAAGTTCCCCGTAGTAACCTTGCGGTCCTTCATGACCTCAAGACCGTCCCACACCATCGAGCGGTAACCTGCCATCGAACCGTTTGCCTTGTTAGGCGCGAAGTCGGTGTAGTTGTTGCGCTGGAACGGAGTAAGGAGCTGCTCGAAGTACGCCCAAGTGGTGTAGTCCGTAAGAGCAGTGTTCGGGAATACAGGTCCGTCAGAGATGCTGTTAGCAAGCTGGCGAACCTTGAGAAGCGAGATGGTGCCTGAAGAGGCAGTCACCGTCGCGTTCAGTCCAGAGTAGGTAGCTCGTGAGAGACCACCGTAGCTGGAAAGAGTTGAACCGTTGTCCACGATTCCAGCGAGACCCATAGGAGCCTTACCACCGTATGCGGAGCCGTCCTGCTGGAAGAAGTTACCGATGTCATCGGCACCGTCCTGAGCGCGGGACTCCATCATTACGGTCATGAGGTTGAGAGTCTGAAGCTGAGTCGAGTTCACGGAGAGGTCGGAACCTGCGAGCGCGACGTTCGTAGCCACGAAAGTGGGGTAGAAGGTCATGTTCACAGAGACCGGCTGCTGGTTGATAGGGAGGAGGTCGAAGCCGTTGAAAGCGACGGACGCAACACCCTTCTGGTACTTGATTGGGAACAGCATCTGGGAGCCGTCCCACTTCTTCGTGTTGGAAAGTACCCGTCCGAAGAAGAAGTTGTCACGGAGAACCTGGTCCACCCAGCTCGGTGCGAGGTACTGGTTGGTGGTTGTCGTGATGTTTACTGTTGGAGGCATAGCCTAGTAAGTAATTGGTAATGGTTGTAATTAGCCGATGCCGAAATCTGTTTTCCATCCGTCGAAGCCTGCGGTTGGTGTCTTAGGCGCTGCCTGAGACCCACCACCTGCCTGCTGCATGGAACGCGCTGCGATTTCTTTAGCGCGACTCGCCGGTGCAGCTTTCGCTGCTGCCGCCTGCTTTGCCGAGAACAGCTCCCAGGTCTGGTTGAAATCCGCGTAAGCGGTAACCCGACCCTGTGCGTCCTTCGGTGAGAGCTTCTCTACGAGTTCGAGGAAGTCGCGGCGTGTTTTTGCGGCCTTTGGAGCGTTCGATGTCAGGTCGATGTCGTACTCATCTTCGATGCCTTCCAGCTCCGATGTGATGAGATTCTCGAACTGAGCCTTCTCACTCTCCTCTGCCTCACGCTGGGCCTTCATGCGCTCGAATGCGCGTTCCTCGGCTTTCGTTGCGTAGTCCGTAAGGAGGTCCTGGTGAATCTGTGCTGCCTCTACGTTCTCGGCTCCGTACATACGGACGAGACGAGGGTCGAGCGACGGGTCTGCCTGGCGACTCCCTCCTGACTCTGCAAGTGCCTTGGCACGAGCTTCTGCTGCGATGCGGCCTTCTCGCTCCTTCTCAAGCTGCGCTTCGAGACGGCGGTGACGGCGATTCTTGCGAGGTTCGTCGCCTTCTCCAGGCTCGTCTCCCTCTGGTTTTTCAATCCCTTCTTCAGGGCCTGTGGCTCCTACAACTGGTGCTTCCAGCGCGAACACATCGGCTGGCTGTTCGTTTTCCTGGGGCAGGTTGTTGAAGAACTTTTCTACTTCTGTTGGAGGCATAGTTTGCGGCTATTTCTAGCATTAGTTTTGGTTGATTCAGGCTTGTTCTGCCGGACTGCCTTACAAACGGCTTCGCACTTACGCTGCTACTTCTTCAGCAGGTGTCTCCTCTACGGGAGCCTCCTCTGCTGGAGTTTCGACGATGACTTCTGGTTCCATAGGTCTGTGATTAGGCTGGTAGAGGCACCTGACTGAGCGACGAATCCGCTGGTGCGACGGATAGGTTCGGGCCTGGCTCCGTTATTTCTTCGGGAGCAGGTCCACCGCCAGGAGGCGCGAGTCCTCCTACTGCGGCCTGCGCCTGCATCTGCATCATCGCTAGTTTCTGAGAAAGCTCTGGGAAATTGAGCTGCATGTATGCCATTGGGTCGGTCTTCCAAAGCACGACGTTCTCTGCGGTTCCCTGTGGGTCTGGGAAATCGAGGATGGTGAAGAGGGTCTTCGGGTCGAGTGCTTCCTTGTCCCAGAGCGCCATGGCCTGGTTCATCTCGGTAATCTCGTCCTTCGGCTTCATCGAGTCAGCAGAGACGGAGACAACGATGCGACGGTCAAGGTCCTGAGACTTGAGGGTGATGTATTCGACTGCCTTGGCCTGACCCATGATTGCGGCGAAGTGCGGCACGTCGTAGTACACGGCGTAGAGCTGCACCCAGTAGTTGAAGACAGCATCTGCAACCTGCTCAAGCGCGTCTCCGATTCCTCCACCAATGCGTGTAGTGTCAAATGACTGGTTGAGAATCATGCCGCGTGCGGTCGTATCCTCGTTTCCTGGGGTGCTGCTAATTCCTTCAGTGCCGAAGATAGAGCGGAGGTCGGTCTTGCTGTTCTCAAGCTCTGCGAAGAAGGCGCTGTCTACGGACGGTGCCTGGAGACGTGCGATAGCCTCAGAGATTGGCTTACCAGCAGGTACGAGAACCGGATGACCCTTGGCGAGCGCAGTAGCGGCCTGCTTCGCGGTCTCCTGGTTGAAGTTGTCCTGGCTGAAGACATCGGAGTTATTGGCGCGTGAGAGGTTGTAATCAATCTGCTCGGTGCGGCGTGAGATGCGGCGCTGGTTCGGGATGTTCTGCTCGATGAGGCCGGTGACATCGTGTGGCTGCTCTCCGAGTGAGAAGACCGAGAGGAACGTGTACGGCATCTTCGGGTATGCGAAGTGGTTGAAGTTCTGGTGTGGGGTCTCCACAATCTCCCCGTACTCGTCAGCCTCAGTGAGGGTCTGCTCGTAGTTCCAGTGCGGGTTCTTGTTCTTCTCAAGCACCTTGTTCTTGAAGGTGTAGAAGCAGAAGTCGTTGGTCCACCATTCGGTGTAGGTGACGCGGGTGCCGAGCTTGCCGTCCACCATAATCGTGATGTAGTCCGAATGCTTCGGGAACATCTCAATGAGCTTGGAGGCGGTGCAGGTCTTACGCTCTCCGAGGTACTCGCCATCGTAATCGCCGTAGCAGTCGATGGATGCTTCTGGGTCGAAGATGAACTTGGTAGGGTCCACGACCTCGGTCTTGATGTCGCCCACCTTGTCATCCCATCCGTGCTTGAGTGCGCCGATGAAGTAGATGGACCAGTGGCGAGTGAGGCGTGTGAGCTTGCGACGAAGTACGAGCGTATCGGCGTGGTATTGGAGCATCGTCTTCACCTGCTTGGCAATCTCAGTGCCTTCAGGAGTGTCGTCGCTCCATACGACCGGCTCAGGGTTCTTGGAAAGTGCAGCGGGGAGGAAGGTCTCCTCAGCCTCGAAGAGAAGGTTCGCTGAGATAGCAGGAACGTCACCCACCGTGGTTGGGGTGGATTCTTTCTGACGGCCTAGATAGTAGGTTTTCTGGGCCTCCTGGCGCAGTTTGATGGGTGCCTCATACGGTGCGTACTTCAGCTCCCACATCTTGGAGAGCCGAATCAGCTCTTCCTCGTCGAGTTCAAGTGTCAGTTCGTCAATCTGGTCGCCGTCGATGCCCTCCTGCTCGGTAATGGCAGAGTCTCCCGTCTTATTCATACGAGAGCCAACGAGCTGGCGCACACCTTCGATATTCTGAGCAATAGGGTCTGGCATGTGTTGTAGGTAAAAAAGAATAGAGACATCCCCTTTCGGGAATGCCTCCATTCGAGTGGTGCGGCAGAGTGGCGAACGACGACTTTTCAGCCGTTCTTCACATTATGCGTGCTACGCGCCCATTCAACAATGAGTGTCAAGCAAACGTATGGGGATAACCTATCGCTTAGGTTCCGCGAGTGAAAATGGCTTCGCGTTCTTCAGGGCAGCGCCTAGAGCCTTCGCGCCTTCCTTGATGGTAGTGCGACGGCCGTAGTAGGTGTTCTTCTTCGCCTCGTGTGCAGCACGAATGTCTGCACCGAACTTCTGGAGCTTCACCTCTGCGCCCTTCTTCACGTCGAGTGCCTTTTTGAGTGCATTCATGAGTGCATTATGCACCAGGTCGGTACACCTGGTTCTTTATGACTGTGGATATGCCACCCATGCTATCGAAATTGACCGTGATGGAGCCGTTGCGGATGTCGAACACATCGAGCGAGTCGAGCATCTGCATGAAGGCGTAGCGCTTCTGGAACTCAATGAAGAGCGCTGCCTCCTCCTTCGTGAGTGCTACCATCGTCGGCTTGGATTTGAGTGTGGTCATGCTGCTGATGTGAATACCTCTGCCTTCTCAATCTCATCGAAGACGCTGCTGCCTCCCACAATGACTGCCTCAGTCTCCTGGAACTTGTCGAGACCGGCACGCAGCAGCACGGATGCCTTGATAAATGCCTGGGGACCAGATGACTCCCAGGTGCTTGTTTTCTCCCCTACGGCGTTCTCCTCCCACACGCGGTACATATTCATCCACTCGTCCACAAAGTCCTTCCAGTCGGTCACAGAGCCGTTCAGGACGAAGCGTGTGTCGCGCATCTCATCCACGATGGTCTGCACTGAAGCGTTCCAGCCAATCTGCACGTCGCCGTACTTGTCTCCCTCACCCCAGCGCACGACTTCCTGACTCTTCGGGTCATGCGTCATGTATGCGATGTAGACGTGTCCTGCGTTCTTCGCCTGAAGGAGCTTGGGGCCGATGAGGTCACCCACTGAGTCGCACACCACGAAGCAGCTCTTCCAACGAGTCATGAGCGATGCGATTTCCCCATACGGGTCATTGACATCAGCGATGCGGTTGAAGAAGGCACCGTTCTTGTTGCCTACGACGTAGCGCACAGGGAGTGCGGTGGAGACACCGATGATGACCGTGCCTGTCTGGTCGTTCACTAGGTCGGAGATGTTCTGCTCAATCTCGTTACGGGTGAGGCGGTCACCAATGCCAGTGGTAGGCGGTGCAGCAAGCTGAGACTGATACGCCACGGAGTCGAGACAGTCGTCATACGTTCCCTTGGGGAAGCGCAGGTATTCCTCCTCCAGGTCAGCGCACTGGTTCTCGATGTGATAGACCTTGCCGTTCTCATAGCGAGGGACGAGACCACGGATGCGTGTCTCCTTCATCGTCTGATTGTGCTTGAGCGGGACCACGTTCGGGTAGATGCCACGCCTGTCCATCTCCACCTTGAGGAAGGGTTCAACAGCCTGAAGGTAGATGCCTGCCTCGATGCCGATAGCTTCCATGCCCTCTCCATGCAGCTCGAAGATGAGGTCGATGATGCCCTTGGAGTTGATGCGATAGCGCTTCGAGATGAGGTTCCACTCGTTGGCCTCGTTCACGAAGTTGCGCGTCACGCCTGTGTAGTCTGAGGTCTTCTTATTGCTGCCTGCGGGGTCGATGGTGGCGAACTTGCGGGTGACCATGAGGTCCACATCACGCTGAGAGCGATAGCGCAGCCAGTCACGCTTCAGCTCTTGATTCTCTTCGTCGATAGGATTCTGCTGGTAGAGCGCGGACCACTCGTATCCTCCGAGCGCTGCCTTGGTGCGGTGCAGCTTGGCGAGGTTGAACTTGTGCGGCCAGAGCGCTTCACCTGCCTTACGGTTCGGCTCATCCTCTTCAGCGATAGCCTTGAACTCCATCACCTCCCAGTGGTCGATGCCTTCTTCACCCATGGCGAGCTGGTCAATCTCTTCCTTCAGCACACGTCCTGCGAGGTCGTCGTCGTGCCATCGAGTGAGGATGAGGATGATAGCGGTGTTCCCTTCCTGGCGAGTATAAAAAGTCGAACGATACCAGCGATGCACGCTCTCACGAATCACCTCTGAGTCAGCCTCCTCGCGGTTCTTGAACGGGTCGTCGATAATGCCAATCTTGAAGCCCTTACCCGTGATGGTTCCTCCAACACCCACTGCTGTGTAGCCTCCTCCGCTCTCGGTCTGCCAGTTCGCCTTAGCCTTGGTGTCCGCACGCATTCGCGTATCGAAGATGGCAGCGTAGTTCTCCGAGTCCATCAGGTCACGAGTTCCCTGTCCGAATGCAGTGGCGAGGTCCTGCGAATAGGACGCGACGATGAACGGCCACTCTGGGTGCTTGCCGAGTACCCATGACGGGAACTTCTGCGTAGCGGTGTCGCTCTTCCCGTGACGTGGCGGCATGAAGATAGCCAGGCGCACATCCTCACCCTGCTCTACACGCTTCACCGCCTCTTCGAGCTTGAGCGCAATCTGCATGTGGAACCACTCCAGGCGATACCTGGGGTCGATGGTGACGCAGTATTCGGGGAATCCCCTACGCGCCGCCTCCGCTGCCAGAGCTTCGCGCGTGGGCTGCTGCGATGAGTTGAGTGAACTGGTTGTCATCAATGTTTACCTTTTCGCCCTTGCTTGTAACGTCCACCTTCTCTGTCGCGTAACGTCCTTTCAGCTTGTATGCCATGTCGAGGGCATCCTTGCGTGCCTTCGAGTCAGCGGCCCAGTAGTAAACGTGCCGAGCCGTCTGACCATGCACGATGCGCTGCACCACACAGCTCACCGTCTTCAGCAGGTCGGTAATCTCTTCATCGGTCAGCGTGGTGCGTGCGAGTTCCTGCTGCGCCTCCATCACCGTCTTGATTTCAGGAGGGAGAGCTTCGAGTACATCACGCTCCTTGTCCGTCTTAGGACCGAGGGGAAATGTCATGTGTTCAACCTTGGTGGCGTTGAGCAGTTCCCGATGCTTCTCCTGTAGCTCTGCATCACTCAGGAACTCTGCCATCAGCTCATCCCACCCCTTGCTCTGAGTGAGTTTCTGAGGCGTGTGAGCGGTGTTTGGAGAGTACCCAGCCTCTATCATGGCCTGTGAGACGTTCCCACCATTTTCCACCACCTTCTTAGCTGCTGTCGTTTGCTTTACGGTTGCCATATACCCTGTCAGTATCGCACAGTTGTCAAGGGTTTATCTAGCTATTCTGGGGATAGTGGGCCGTCCTTGGCCCATAGGGGCATCGGATACTTGGAATCCTTGCACGCTTCGTCGCATGGAGTAGATGCAACGAACCCTGTGCTGAAGCATGGGTGGTAGTTACTCTCCTCCTCATAGTCCTTGTGGCAAGTGAAGCAGTGACCTCCAGGTAGGGTCTGCATGTAGTTCGCATTACTCATGGGATTCGATGACGGTCACTACCTTGGGTGTGTACTCCACGATTCGATACGGCTTCCCTTTGAGACTCTCTGCACGCTTCTCTGCTGACTCACGCTCTGCGTAGTACCCCTCCACGCAGTCCTGGCTGTTCACTATGGAGTAGATGGGGTCAGTGACTGGATTCATGACGGCTCTGAGATGATGGCGATACGACTCCCTGACTTCAGTAGGCGAATGGTGCCTGTCACTGGGTCCACGAGTGTGACTGCATGAGGCTTGCGGCTCAGGTCAGGATTGTAGTCCTTCCCGCCTCCCTGTTCCTCGAAGAAGCACTGGTCTGTGAGCAGGAACTCCTTGGGCTTGGTCTTCATACGCCTTCGGGCAGCTTAGGCCCACGCACCTCACCCACGAAGCAATCGAGCAGCTCGCCTTTCTTACGGTAGTACCTAACCACCTGACCTGTCGCACGAGGGGTGACGAGGTGTGGTCCCTCCATGTAGGCATGACCTGACGCATAGACGGGCATTGGAATCTCCAGCATGTTCTCAGGCACATCGAAATCCCCGATATGAACGAGGTGATTCATTGGCACGACTCGCTGGTAGAAGGGGTAAAGCATTACCAAGCGTGGCTAGATGCGTTCCATGGCTTGGTCCCAGAGTCTTCGTAGATGATACGAGCGCAGCGGATGTTGTCCCGCGCATCGGTGCGGCTTCCTGTGCAGTGAGCGCCTTCCCATGTTCCGATGAGGATTTGGAAGATGCCGGTTGCTGTGGAGCCACAGTTCTTGGCGGTAGGGTCGAACTTCGACTCTGCATCTGCGATGTCAATCATCACTGGAGCGTCAGCTCCGAACTCTGCGACGACCATGGCACGGTACTGCGAGTAATCTCCAGGCTTGATGCCACACGCTACATGCGTAGCAGGGGTGATGGGCTTGGGCTTCTCCTCTGCCCTGGCAACCGCTACGAGAGCGATACCTGACGGGTCTGAGGGGTGTACGGGGGGTGTAACGTCCTGCGGTTTTTCAATGGCCTGCACTATGAGAGGCCAGAGAGCAAAAACAGTCGTTACGATGATGAGTAGCGCGATGGCTACCGTCTTTCGTGTGAGTGCTATAAGCGTTCACGCACGTCGTTCCGAGAGTCTCACGGGCCTGGTGTCCCGATGCCGTTCTGTTATTTGCCTGCGTATGCTGTGGCTCCCTCGGTCTGTGTCTCACCCTTGTTGGCGAAATAAAACGAGAAGGCCATAGCTGCGAGCATCATGAAGTCCTTTGGGTCCACCTTGCCGGTCCAGGTCAGAAAGACAACTGCGACCGCCATGAGGATAAATACTATTTTACTAGCTGATTTGAGGATGGTCATAGGCGTGTGTGGATAAGTTTAGGAGCCATTCACGCGCTTGCGAGTGATGGGACCGAAGTAGCCGACGTTCGGTTTGATGCCGTACACCGTCTGGTAACGAATGAGTGCGCTACGGGTGGCGCTGCCGAAGTAACGAGTCTCGAATCCTGGTGAACCTGGCTTCCCTGCTGCTGCCAGAGGGAACCCGTTGCGATTCAGATACTTCTGAAGCTCCTCCACGTCGATGTCGGTCATGCCGTACTCCAGGTCCTTGGTGAACTTGAAGACTGGCACCACCACATCCGCGTCATCCTTATCGACCGCCGTGCCTGCGCCGTTGATGAACGGGAGGTAGTCACGACCAAAGTAGCCGTGACCGTCACGACCCCATTCATCAGACCAGGAGTTGGCGAAGTAGATGTTCTCCTTGTCGTAGGAGTGCGCGACGACGAAGTGACCGCTGGTGATATCAGTGAGGGGACGCAGTGGCATGAGGTCCTTCTCCTTCCAGGAGTTGCGACCCTTCTTGTCAGTCCACCACGATGGACCGATACGCATGAGGAGGATGACCGCCTTCTTGTTGTAGATGGCACTCTTCAGACTCTCGAAGGTGATGTCATCGAGGAAGGCATAGTTCTCGATACCGAATGGGAACGCATGTTCACGCATCTGCTTCGTGATGACGTTCTTGTTGGCGTACTCCTTGAGCGAGAGAGTTGCGTCGTTACCCAGCTCATCGAACGGGAGAGCGCCGGTGTTCTTGAGGCTCTTGAAGATGGAGCGCATGTCGGTGCCATCATCGAGCGCGTACCCGTCGAAGGTCTTGATGTCTACCCAGTTGAAACGAGGGCTGTACTTGCGCTGCTCAGGTGACTCGAACCCATCGAGGATTGCTTTGGCGTGCGCTCCTGAGTGAGGACCGCAAGCTGGCTGCTTTTTCTGGTAGTGGATGTACGCATTCCACGCCTGAGCGTTGGTGTAGGTGTCAGGATACTCAGCCGCAGCGCCCATCAGAACGCGGTCACGCGGGTCGGCTGGCATCTCAATCGCACCAGTGTTCTCAAAGCCGTGAGGTTCAATCATATAGCCATTATAGCGCGTATCTAGGCTGTCAATCCGTTATCCCCAGGTCCCTATGTACATAGTGCTTGACATAATTATGTACAATGTATAGGATACAACTATACCCGATGGGGTTTACCAGTTAGCAACTGATTATGATTAGCAAGGAACGGTTAGAGAAGGTTCTCGACGAAGCATGGTTCGCAGGCTCGAAGGCAACTGATGGGATGGTAGACGGTTACCCGTGTGGAGGTGCCTACCTGACCGCAGGTGGCAACAGTGAGATTGTGCGTGCGTTCAAGAAGTACGGCAGTAAGCACAGCGACTACCTCATACTCAATGTGATTGAGGAGAAGCCTCTCAGCGGAGACCGTTGGTCAGTTCGCAAGAGCTATCCGACCGGCTACGTCATCAACGACCCTGTGCGTCGCGGTCACGGATTCCAGAACATGTACATGGCGATTGCAGAAGTGGAGGCGATGGTCAAAGTATTTAAGAGCAACGGTTTGGAGGTCAGTTATCGGTCTTACATCGACTAGGCTCATGGCTGACTCGCGCAAGGAGATTAAGAAAATAGTCAGCGAGTTGCAGAGGCAAGGATGGAGGACGCGCTTAGGTAAGCACATCGTCCTCTACCCACCGGACAAGACGATAGCTCCAGTCACCATCGCGTATACGCCGACCGATGGACGCTGGTATCTGACAATGGTCACGAAATTACGAAGAGCAGGCGCTAACATTTAAACCATGGGAGAGATAGCAGACGCGATGATTTCAGGTGAGATGTGCGAAGGGTGCGGTGAATGGTTGTGCGAGGAGTGTGCAGACATGGGGATACCGATGTACTGCTCCGAGGAGTGCGCCGACAACCGAGGCGCATCACATGAACAGGTTTGTAACCACGATGAAGATTAATATGGCAACTCTCAAAGAAGCACTGGCAGACATCGGCAAGAAGGGTCGCATCTTCATTCCGCGAACCGAGATTCAGGTCGATGTCGAGATACTCGATTACAAGGAGACTTGGGGAACCCCACGCTGGCTCGTGAAGCCTGTATCAGGCAAGGGAGAAGCATGGGTCCAGTCTGTAGAGATATTGGAACAATAACTATGAAAAAGCTCATCATCATTCTCGCTCTCGCGGTCCTTCTGGTCCCGTCAGCGACGTTCGCAAAGGAGAAGACTGTGAAGCTCAGCACCCGTGAACAGATTGCGGTCCTGGTAGAGCAGATTCGCATTCTCCAGGAACGCGTGTACGTTCTGGAGCTGCGTGAGGGTATCGCAACCACCACGCCGAAGACCATCAAGAGCAAGAAGCAAAAGGCTATCGACCCCGCACGTCCATCGTGTACCTACGAGGTCGGGTCTGCTCGCTCTGGTTACCGACTGTCAGCTCAGTGTGGCGGCTAATCCTATGCGACTCTACGACATTCCACGCGACTCGAAGATTAAGCTCTCTATCGGAGGCGAAGGACGCGAGCAGCGTGACGAGATATGTACCTTCAAGCACATCGACGGGATGTATTCACTCATTATCACCGAGGGTGGTCATCCTGTGCATCTCGGCGCAAGCACACCAGTGAAGCTGGTAGACGACCACTACGAAATAGATTCATAAAAACTTCAGACAAAAGGGACTATAGTCCCACGCATGTCGCCTGGTGCGGCTCAAGCGTTCCTAGCAGCAACGTAAATAAGCTGCTGAACCTGGGGATGGGTTTCCTAGGACCTCCTCGGCAGAATGAAGAGCGTCTGGCTTCGGCTAGGCGCTCTTCATTACAGGGCCGCTTCGTACTGGTCCTTGAGACGCTTGAGGGGAGGGTAGTAGGGGTCCGTGAAGTTGGTATCACGCCATCGTTTGTACTCCTCAGAGTCCAGAACGGCCTCGTTCACCCCATTCTCCCGCATCCAATCCGTGATTGCCTCTACAAGGGCGCTGAAGCGCTGCTTGGACAGCTCAGTGGTACTCGGAGCCACTTTGACCGTGTTCCCCTCCATATCGGTCAATTCTCGCACTCCAGGAGCGAACTCTAGCTTGAGTACCTCCCGTGCATCCTTAAAATCCTTCCACCCTGACTTCGGGTGCATGTAGTAAAAAGCGGGGACCAGGCATCCCTCAAAATACTTCCGCATCTCGTCGGTTGGCTTCCTCATGATGTCGAGCTTGACCTCATGGCCGTCCGCGAGCTTCATGAATCGCTGCTTCGCCAGTGGCGACCCAAATCTGAACTCCCCTCCTGTTACGAATGCTCGTGTCATAGCTCTATACTCGGTAAAAGTGAATGTGGAATCGGTTAGGGACCGTCTGACTCTCCTTGGCCTTCTTCAGCCACTCCCAGGTCCAGTACCGCGTGATGAGACTCTTGAAACTCATGACCCCGTGCTTGTGGAATGCGGTGTGCCACGGACGCTCAGGAGTGTTGTACTTGCAGTTCTCGATAACGAGCCAGTTCTTATCCTCATACACGATTTTGTTGTTCGTGCGGAGGTACACCAGGAAGTCGTCCGTGGTCTGGTCAGGCGCGTTTGCGAGTAGGGTTTCGTAGCTCATTTCATTTTGACTATGATGTTCTTGTCTGCGAGCGTGCAGGTGTGAATGTCATCGAAGGCAATATCGACCGGACCATCGGTCTCGTAGTCGTAGGCTCCAAGCTCCTGGAATGCGTGCGGTGTTCCGACCGGCTTCCCGTATGCGCGGTGAACATACTTGTCGAATCCATAGGTGCGGCAAATCTGCTCTGCGTAGTCACGGCCTCCACCGGACCATACGATGACCTTGGTGTTCTTCTGCTTCGCAAGGAGCTGCATGAGCAGCACTGCGTCAATGTTCACTCCACACTTTGGGCGCAGGTGTACCGGCGAATCTGGTGGAATCCCCTCGTTGTTGAGGAGCGTCCCGTCGATGTCAAAAGCGATTACGATTTCTTTCATACAGGTTCTTCACACACGTTGCAGACGTAACCGTCATGCTTGAACGACCATCCGAATCGGTACACCTTACGCGCACCGCAGCATACGGTCAGCACTCCCGCGTAGATGAGAAGGTTCGTGATGAGGGTAATCATACGGGGTAGGCGATATTCTCTTCGGGTCGGTGAGTCACGCGCATCTTGTCAGCGACCATGCTTGCAGCGCCGCGACCCTTCTTCGGCACAAGGTCAGCGGGGTACTCGGAGGTGGGGCAGCGAGACGACTTCGGATTGTTCTTGAACCACTCGACACGGATGTCGTATGCACGCTTCGCGTCCTCTGCGGGGATGTCGCACTTAATCTGATTCAGACGGCGCGTGCAGTACGCGACCTCGAAGAACACGCACGTCTTCGCCTTCTGCTCTGGCGGGAGAGCCAGGAACAACTGCTCCTTGCGACGAATCTCTGCCTCCTCGCGCTTGCGGTCTTCCGCGTTACGGTCCACCTCATCCTTTTTCGAGGAGAGTTCAATCTCAACGATGCGACCGTACTCACCCGCCCACTCACCGAGGTCGATGAGTTCGTTCGGGAGAGCCTTCTCGACACGGCCTTCCACGCCGAACTTTCGTTCCTTGATTTTCTGCGCTCGCGCGTCATCGACAGTGATGGCTTCGAGTCGTCCACGGATTTTGATGAGTGCCATAGGTTAAAACTTATCGGTCTTGCTTGTAACAGCGCTCTTCACTTCGTCATTCCAGCGTTCCTTGTTCAGCCAGGTGGAGGCGTGCGGAATGAACTCGCCATTGTCCTTGGTCCACTGGTTTGACACCTTCCACTTTTCAAGGCTTTCAATGATGGTCTTGAACGTCACTCCAGTCTTCATCGCCTTCATCCATGCACGTTGCGCGTCTTTTTTACCCACCTTCCTCGGATATGCTGTCCAAAACTCTGGGAAGAGGGTCTCATCACCGTTCTGCGGTGATGTCTTCTCTTCTCTTCTCTTACTTCTCTTCTCTTCACTTCTCTTCTCTTCAGACTCCAGATGGAACCCACTGTCTTCCAGATGGAAACCAAGTGATTCCAAAACCTCCGAAAGAACCTCCCAGGAAACCTTCGGGTCCTTGTCCAAAGTGATACTCAGGAAGGTCTGTGGCTGTCGGTCCTTCTTCAATGTCTGGTGTTCCTGAAACTTGGTCATGATGTAGAACCTGTCATCCTTGTATTCCACCTCCTTCCATAGACCCTCCTTAACGATTGCTGCAACCCATTCATCGAACTGGGCCAAGGTGCATTCCCACATCGGTACGATAGTGGCTTTCAGTGTCTTGTGGGAGCGGGGGATGAGGCCAACGTCATCGGCGTGCGGTATACCCCATGTGAAAATAAGCTGGCTTTCGGGACTCAGGTTGGAAACCTGCTCTGAGACGCTAATCTTCTTATCGAGCATTCTCTTTTGTGCCATGTAAAGGGAAATATATCACCACCCCTGGCAAATCTCCTACGAGCAACCTGTGGACAAGTGTCCCAATAGTTATCCCCAGCCTGGGGATTGCAGAGTGTCCCCTTTGTCCCTATACTCCAGGAAGACAGGTGATGAGGAGTTGCAACATACTTCTCTCAAGGAACAGACAACGGCAGCTTTGTTTGATTCGTTCTTCAGAGGGAACCTTGGAGGTTCCACCCTCTGAAGAGAGAGTCTTGCTCGGATGCTCGTCAGCGAGTTCCCCACCTGTGTTCCGAGAGTGATGTGTGTGCCAATGACCATAGGTACACTCGGATACGTCCGAACCATGCGTCGTTCTCGGAACACAGGTGTCTGTGGTCACCCAATTACTAGATGCAAAAACATTTCCTATGGATTTCTTCACAAGCCCGTTCGCACCGTTCGCTGTTCTCACGGTCTACGTCACGGTCGTAAGTGCCTGGGATTTCTATCAGGCAACCAAATAATTTATGGCAGGCAAAGGAGCAACTGGTCCAACAGGACCCAAGAAGCCGCAGGTAGTCGCAGTGACTCCTCACGAAGAGACTGCCGTAGTAGAAGCGCCGAGACAGGAAGCTGTCTCTATCGAGGCCCTTCTCAACAACGCGGTGCAGAGCGGAGTCTCCATCGAGACGATGGAGCGACTCCTCGCCATGCGCCGCGAGCTGAAGGCTGAAGCGGCGAAGGAGCAGTTCGACCTCGCCATGAGCGCGTTTCAGACTGAGATTCCTACCATCGAGAAGACGAAGCAGGTGAAGACGAACTCAGGCGCTACCGCATACTCGTTCGCACCAATCGACTCCATCGTGAAGCAGGTCAAGCCGTTCATGCAGAAGCATGGATTCAGCTACTCAAGCGCTATGAAACTCACCGACGCAGGTGTGATGGTGACCGTGCGAGCCATTCACTCAGCAGGTCACTCTGAGGAAAGTTCTATGGAGGTCCCTCTCGGCAGCAAAACCAACGTCATGTCCGAGTCACAGGTGGTGGCAGCAGCATCGACGTTCGCCAAGCGCTACGCATTCTGTAACGCATTCGGCATCCTCACGGGAGACGAAGACACTGACGGTCCTCCAAAGGGAGAGGAATCACAGGCAGGAGCGAACTCCCCTGACCGTCAGAAACGCACCATCGGCGCACAGCTCCTCAAGCTCGGTCACAATGTCGGAGGTATGACCAAGGCACAGGCAGACACTCTCGTACTCAGCCTCTCCGGTCTCGACATGGTTCCAGAGAACTTCGAGGAGATTATCGCTCGCCTGAGCGTGAAGATTCAGGACCTTCAGGAAGCAGGAGGAACCATCAGCTAGTATGAAGACCACCAAATACGAGACACGAGAGGACTGGTTGCTCGCACGGCGCGGCAAGATTACCGGCTCACGCCTCAAGGACATCGTTATCAAGCGCGGCACCGGCAAGAAGATAGGGTTCTACGAACTCATCGCTGAGCGCATCGGTATCGAAGGAGATGCAGAGCGCCCTATGGACCGTGGCACACGTCTCGAAGAGGAAGCCCTCGCTCGCTTCGTTGAGGAGACCGGAATCAAGCTCGACACGAGTCTGGTCATCTGGGAGCGCGACGACGCATCCAATATCGCCATCTCACCGGATGGATTCAAGGGAGAGACAATCGCAGCAGAGGCGAAGTGCCTCAGCGCCGCACGCCACATCGAGGCGTACCTCACCCAGAAGATTCCGAGCGATTACGAGTACCAGGTCCTCCAGTATTTCATCGTGAATGACAAACTGAAGACCCTCTACTTCGTCTTCTACGACCCTCGCGTGCTGGTCAAGGACTTCTTCTACATTGAGGTGAATCGCAAGGACGTGCAGGCAGAAGTGGATGAACTCCTAGAGTACGAGCGTCAGCAGCTCGAAGAGGTGGATGAAATCGTTACCAGGCTCATTAAGGAATCGACTATGGATTCCGGTTAGGGGTCCTAGTCTGTTCGATTATCCAGTTAGCAATCACGCATGAAGATTCTCACGCAAGGCAAGGAGCTGAGCTTGGTATCGGAAAACGAGTCTGAGCGCACAGCGCTTGCCGTCTTCTTCGCCACCAACTCTGCGAAGAGCGCCGTCGTCACAGTGACCGGCCCATCTCCTCGCAAGGCTCACAAGAAGCACAACTTCAAGAAGGAGTGTCAGGTATGCCACCGCTTCTTTAAGGGCGCACAGGGTCTTGGACGACACAGCACAGTCCACAGGCGCACCCCGTCCTCTCACGAGGGGATGACTCGCATACCAGTGACGGAAGGATAGCCTATGGTCAAAGGCATCCTCATCATCGCAGCCATTATCATCGTCCTCACCTTGTTCGCGGTGTTCCTGCATGTTGCAGTAGCACCACTTCTCAAGAAGAGGCGTAACCGCAAGTAGCTCATGGATTCATCAGTACCAACTGGCTTTAAGCTCATTGTCGGAGGCATCATCGTTGTCCTCGTCATCATCGCGCTTCTCGCCCTTAACCCCTTCACCCAGATTGACCCAGGCGAAGGAGCAGTCGTGAAAGGTCTCAACGGCATCAGCCGCACTCTCGGTCAGGGTACGCACCTCAAGCAGCCGTTCTTCGAGGATGTCATCAAGTACGACCTCAAGGTTCAGAAGGATGAGACAACTGCATCCGCAGCGTCAGCAGACCTCCAGACCGTGAACGCAATCATCGCGGTAAACTACCAGCTCGACCCAGGAACGCTCGCAGATACTTATGCTCGCATTGGTGAAGCAAGCACCATCAAGCCTACGGTCATCGACCCAGCAGTGCAGGAAGTCGTGAAGGCAGCTACGGCTGGCTACAAGGCTGACGAACTCATCACGAAGCGTGCAGAGGTGACCGACGCAATCAAGACAGCCCTCGCAGAGCGTCTCCGTCCGTACAACATCATCGTTCACAACGTATCGGTCACGAACTTCGATTTCTCTGAATCATTCAACGCTGCCATCGAGCGCAAGGTGACCGCAGAGCAGGAAGCTCTCGCAGCCAAGAACAAGCTGGAACAGGTGAAGTACGAGTCTGAGCAGACCATCGTTGCCGCAGAAGGTGTTGCTGAAGCACAGCGCATCAAGGCAGCAGCTCTTCAGTCTCAGGGCGGTGAAGCGCTTGTGCGTCTTACGCTCGCGGAGAAGTGGAACGGGGTACTTCCTACGACCATGATTCCAGGAGCAGGTGTGCCGTTCCTCACAGGCATCAAATAGCCTATGAATCGCGGCTTCACACTCATTGAGCTGCTGGTGGTAATCGCCATCGCGTTTATCCTCAGCTCAGTGGTTCTCGCCTCCATCAATTCTGCAAAGAACAAGGAGGCAGCAGAGAGCGGTGAGTGCGACCAGTACGCAACCACTCCTCTTCGCAACGCACATCTCGTTCCAGCATCGTGCGTCAGCTATTACCAGAATCAGGATAAGGACGATTAGCCTATGGCCTTCGGCAAACCAAACGTCATCAAGAAGCGCGTCATGGCGGTCATCGAGTCCCGCATTCAGGAAGCTGAGACGCAGTACGAGCAGGGGTGCGAGAAGTTCGACAACGAAGCAGCCGTAGAGGTGGCAAAGGTGTATGAGGCGCGTGACAACGCGAAGCTCATGCTCTCTGACCAGCTCGTACACGGCATCATCGGAAAGGTACTGTAGCTATGGAAAAGACCCAGCGGGAGCGCGTACTCGACAGACTCATTGTTTACGGGACCGTGGACAACTTCTGGGCCTTCCATAACTACATCCTGCGACTCGGTGCCATCATCCATGGTCTCCGTCAGGATGGGTACGAGATAGACGGGATGTTCGGGAAGGAGTATGTGCCAGAGGATACGTCCCAGCGCAAAAACTTCTTCTACATCCTTAGAAAGAAACCGCATGTCGATGTCTTCTAGGCAGCACAAGCGCGACGCAGACCCCGATTGCGAGGTCTGCGATGGCGAAGGTGAGTACGAGGTCGTCCACCCAGGTGGGGATGGTGAGCCGGTGTACTACATGCAGGCGTGCGAATGCACCCTTGACGAGGGTGTGGATAAGGGACATAAGTCCCCACGGGACGTGATAGCATAAGTGCATTACCAAGGATTCATCATGGCAACCAAGCAACCAACAGACCGAGTGCGAGTCTATCCGAAAACAGCGAAGAAGCTCTCTATGCGAAAGCTGAATCGTATTGGAGGAAAGAGTGTAGCCGAAGTCGCCGCCGATGTGGTCCGTAAGGCCGAGCTGTATGAAAAAGAACACCCCGAAAGCAAAAAGCCCATCGTCTAAGGAAACGCTCGTCGCGTTCGTCCTGGACAAGTCAGGCAGCATGAGTTCGGTGCGTCAGGCTACCATCAGCGGGTTCAATGAGTACGTCGGCACTCTCCGCAAGGATAAGAAGTCGAAGTACGCTATGTCGTTCACGCTCTTCGACACCAACGTCGAGAAGCGCCATGTGAACGAGCCTCTCAGTTCTGTAGAGAATCTCACCGAGGTGAACTACCGACCTGACGGCATGACCGCTCTCTACGATGCTGCTATGCAGACCATCACAGAGACCGAGAAGGTAGCCAAGAAAGGCCAGCCAGTCCTGTGCGTCATCATGACTGATGGAGAGGAGAACTCTTCCAAGGAGTACACCGAGAAGGACCTCAAGGCCAAGACAGGCGAGCTTGAAAAGAAGGGATGGACGTTCGTGTTCCTCGGCGCGAACCAGGACGCATGGGCGGTCGGACAGAAGTTCGGCATGTCACAAGCGAACGTAGCGAACTACCACAGCACCGTTGCTGGTACTCGCGGAGCATTCGCAGCAGTAGCGATGAACACGGTCGCATACTCGGCAGGAGGCGGTGCAGGAGGCTCCAAGTTCTTCACAACAGAAGACCAGGAAGCACTTGACAACACCAAATAAGAAGTAGAATAAGCGTGCGGGTGAGACGGCTGGTGAAGTCATCTCCCTCATAAGGAGACATGGAGGGTTCGATTCCCTCACCCGTAACCGCGCGTATGGTCTATAGGTATGACTGCTGCCTTCCAAGCAGTAAGAGAGGGTTCGAGTCCTTCTACGCGCACACGGGCCTCATCGTCTATAGGTAGGACGGCTGCTTTTCAAGCAGCGAAACAGGGTTCGAGTCCCTGTGAGGTCACGGCCCATTCGTCTAGTGGGAGGACGAATGCTTCTCAAGCATTGGACGCGGGTTCGATTCCCGCATGGGTCACAGGGATATACTTCAATGGCAGAAGGTCCGCCTGATACGCGGTGAACGAAAGTTCGATTCTTTCTATCCCTACGGGTTGTACCTCATGGAGAGGAGGCTCGCTGTAAACGAGTCGTCTACGGACAACAGTGGTTCGATTCCACTACGGCCCACACGGGGACAGGAGAGCCTCATCAGCTCTCGACTGCCCCAGAAGTTGCAACTTCGTTCGTACCTACTAATCCCCTAACCGATGCAAGATGGCGAGTCCTGAAAAAAAGATACGACAAGCTGGATGGAGCAAGCGTCCCTACAAGGAGGCGCGACACGAAATCAAGCGGTTCGTAGCTACCGATGGCGTAGCAAAGGCTCCAGCCACGAAGAGCTGGAAGTGCAAGAAGAATCGAGGGGACCATACCCTCGTGCATGTCGAGCCGAACGGACCGTCAGCATTCGGACAGGAACGAGTGCAGTATCTGGCAAACCTGTTCGCACCCGATACGCGCAAGAGCTTCCTCTCTGAAGGAGCGAAGGTATACTTCTGCTCAGCGTGCAACAAGGTGATATACAAATGGAATAAGCGATGAAGTTCAAGCGACGAAGGATGTATTCGAGGATGGCGCAGAAGTGTTCTCACTGTGCCGGTCAGCGGCGCACCTTCGGATGGGGAAATGAGCGTACTCGAAAGCTCATGAGCATCTTGAAAAGAGAAGACGATGGAAGGTTGCCGGAACGGTAACGGAACGGGTTGCTATCCCGTGGGTGGCTTGCTGCCTAGAGGGTTCGACTCCTTCACCTTCCGCATGTCCCCTTAGCTCAGTCGAATAGAGCATCTGGCAACGAACCAGAAGGTCGGGAGTTTAAGTCTCTCAGGGGATACAGTCCTTTAGCTCATCAGCAGAGCGGTTGTTTTACACTCAACAGGCGGTCGGGGCGGCACCGACAAGGACTACCAGGCGCGATTAGCTCAGTTAGTAGAGCAGACGGCTCTTAACCGTAAGGTCGGGGGAGCAAAGCCCTCATCGCGCACGGGCCAATAGTGGTAGTGGTAACACGTCAGTTTTGCATCCTGACATCTGGGGTTCGATTCCCCATTGGTCCACAAGCCGATGTAGCCGAATTGGTATAGGCAACTGTCTTAGGAACAGTAATCTGGAGGTTCGAGTCCTCTCATCGGTACGGAAGGTTATAAAGGTAATGGTACCCCTTCGCACTTGAAATGCGACATCCGCAAGGGTGTGCTGGTTCAAGTCCAGCACCTTCCGCCATGCTCCGTTAGCTCAGTGGCAGAGCTACCCGTTGTCTGCGGGAGTGTCGGGAGTTCGATTCTCCCACGGAGCGCCGTGCTAAATTGTGCGTATTGGGAAGTGGACAAATTGGTAAAGTCGCCTGGCTCTGAACCAGGAGTGAGCGCAAGCTCTATGTGGGTTCGATGCCTACCTTCCCAGCCAGTGCGAATTAGCTCTAGTTCAGGGAACAGACGGGCCTCCAAAACCTGTCAGCTCGGTTCGATTCCGAGTAGAGCTGCAAGGTGGATACTGGGGTTCGGTGCGCGTAAGCAGCCGGACTAGGCGAAAGCCCCGTAGAGACCCCGAAGGTCCACCTCATTCGGATGTAACTCAGATGGTAGAGTGCCTGGTTGTTACCCAGAGAGTCGGAGGTTCGAGTCCTCCCGTCCGAGCCAAGGCTTCATAGCTCAATAGAAGAGCGCCGGATTGAAACCCCGAAGACGGTGGAGCGTTACCACCTGAAGCCACCCAGGTATTGGTGTAGGGAAGCACCCTGGCCTGTGAAGCCAGCAGCACGGAGTCATAGCCCGTATACCTGACCCATCCAGTAGCTCAGTGGTAGAGCAAGCGACTTTTAATCGTGAGGTCGGAGGTTCAATCCCTCCCTGGATGACTATCCACAGGTCTGTGTTGCAATACATCTCGTCCGTTATATAATCCACGCATCTATGATTCTTCTTCTCCACCCGACCTGTAGCCGCGTTTCTTCAACCACGCCTTAGCCCATTGGCGAAGTAGAAACGCGGCTCCCTGCAAAAGAGTTAAGCGCGGGTGCAATCCCCGCATGGGCTTCCAATTAAACATGCCGGTGTAGCTCAGCTAGCAGAGCAGCTCACTTGTAATGAGCAGGCCAGGGGTGCAAATCCTCTCTCCGGCCCCCAGCGTATCGCCTAGTGGCATGGCACCTAACTTGGGCTTAGGAATGATGGAGGTTCGATTCCTCCTACGCTGACAAAATGAAAATCATGCCGCGCTGCTGGATGTGTGGTGAGCGTTGCAACCACACTGCGACGGCAACGTCTAATGGGTACCTGTGCATAACCTGTATGCAGGCGAACAACAGCAGTAAGATAGAGAAAGAGAAGGGAGGTGCGTCACATGAACGCTATCCAGTTAAGGCTCTTTCCATGCCCGAAGTGTCCTGAGCTAAGACCAGACCGGCAGCTCTCCTTGCTGCCGACTCTCGACCCAGGAAACGCCACCAACGTCTACTGCGGCGAAGCCGTGTGTGACGAATGCTATGTGCAGTGCTACGAACTCAGCGGAGGAGACGATGAGCGACCAAGACAGCCGCCAAACGCTCACTCCCCGTAGTGGGTACGAGCGCATCACGCTAGGATTCTACTGCGACATCCACCGCAACGAATCCTGCCCCTACGCTCTGATGGAGTTCACCGGCGAGGTCCACAAGATGCACGGCAACGCATTCTTCTGCCCTGTCTGTCCCGTGTTCCAGGCCATCATCGAGCGTCACGGTATGGAGATTCAGTAAGAACCTCCACCGATTTTAAGACACATCTTTCCCCGCGCGTCCAGATTTGCGCGGGGACTTGTTTCATACTAGGCTCCTCTCAGAGTCGGGGTCTCAGCGGGAGAAGGGTGATGGGACAACGGTACTTTTGTGAGCGATGTTCGTCATGTGGAGACAACCTTCCTGAAAAGGATAGCTTCCGAAAACCGTATAGAATAGACGATAGATTTTACTGCGACGTGATTTGTGCTACAGCCGTTTTAGGGTTCGTGCCTGATGAGGAGTTCGAGATAGGGGAATCTCCACAGCCCACTCCTTGAGTGGGCTTTCCCTACGCTATACTGTGTGCAGGGCTAGCAATTTTCCTCACCCTTTCTAGTCATACAAGGGAACTACGCAGCCTCGCACCGCTCGCCTCATACTCAAGGCGAGTTGGTGTTTATCCACAGGTGGGACATTGACCCTAGTGTCCCTATGCTATAGTTCCCACAGAGCAACGGAGAGTGAGATGCGGTTGTAAGCACTGGGCTACTTCACTCCAAACTGGTTATCTGGGTTCGACTCCCAGCACTGCTACCAGGCGGTGTCGTCTAACGGCAGGACTCCAGTATCGAAAAACCCGCCGCGTTAATCGCCGCACCTCACTCCCTGTTTTGACATAATTGAGACACCTGACGTGGTTGTAACGGAAAGAGTTACTTCACTGGATTGAAACCTATCGAAAGACAGGCTCGCGGTTCGACTCCGCACGCTCTTCCACCCTATCGCCACATCAGGTGTCTCAATCGAACGTAAGAATGTGGTTGTAAGAGCCGCAGATACATCACTACAACAACTTCGTTGCATTGAGTCGAAAGACTTATCGTGGGTTTCGACCCGCTTAACTGCTCCAAAAGTGACCATCGTAGGTGGTCGCTGGAGATTGGTCCGCAGAGACCTGCAAGGGGAACCGAGCGAACTCTGCTCTGCACTCACTCATCGCCACATTCTTGCGTTTGATACATCGAATATAGTGTCGCCGTTGTCATGGGACGGTTACTTCTCTCTTAAAGACGTGGTCGCAGGTTCGAGTCCTGCCTGAGCGCAAGCTCAGTAGCTCAGTTGGTAGAGCGCGAAAATCTCCGTCCCGCTTAATCGCGGCAACACTGCATTCGACTCTTCAGCTTACAGATGCGGATGTAATGGAACGGTTACATCTCCACTGCTAACTGGAACCTCCAACCGTTCCAGCCTTTATCGCCGCATCTGTGCGCTCGAAGCTCGAAGCGTGGTTGTAAGCACTGAGTTACTTCACTTGAAATGTAAAAACTCGACGCGCCCTATCGCCACACTTCGGTCCTCGACCGAGTTATCCAGTTAGCAACTGATTCATGTCACGATTCAACAGCACCGTGCCTTCCGCGCGTACCACAAACGCAGCCGGAGGTAAGGCATTTTCAATGAACCCTCACCTTGAGCTAGTTCACGCCGTCCTCTCGTCCTTCCTCAAGGATGAGTATTACGAGTCTGGTGATGCACGCGCAACGCGCATCTCTACGCTTGCTACTCAGGTAGCAACGAAGGAGCCTCTCTTCGTCGCCCAGCTCGCCAAGGTTGCTCGTTCGGAGTATCACCTCCGCTCTGTGACATCAGTGCTTCTGGGTACGCTCGCAAAGACGCACCGTGGTGACGACCTCACTAAGCGTGCCATCGTCGCCTCTACGGAGCGTGTAGACGACCTCACAGAGCTTGCAGCGTTCGTCGGTACCCCTATGCCGAAGCAGGTGAAGCGCGGTATCCGTAACGCCATCCTCAAGTTCTCTCGCCACCAGCTCGCCAAGTACAAGGGAGAGGGCAAGGCCATGTCACTCGTGGACCTCTTCAACCTGGTTCACCCGAAGGTGCAGCACGCCTCTACACAGCAGGCTGAGGCATGGAAGGACCTGATGGAGGGCAACCTCAAGTCTACTGACACCTGGGAGTCGGAGGTCTCCGCAGGTAAGACTGAAGAGGAGCGTGCGGCAGCGTTCAGCAATCTCATTCTCGAAGGCAAGATGGGATACATGGCGATGCTCCGCAACCTCAACAACCTCATCAAGTACAAGGTGAGCGATGAGGTCATCGACGCAGCGGTGGCGAGGCTCACCTCTCCTGAAGAGGTCGCTAAGTCCAAGCAGCTTCCCTTCCGCTTCTACACCGCGTTCCAGAACGTGAAGGGCAACCGCAAGCTCTCTGACGCAATCACGGACGCTATGGAACTCTCAGTAGCCAACGTGCCTTCATTCGACGGGAAGATGCTCATCGCAGTCGATACGTCCGGCTCAATGAGCGGTGACCCTATCCAGAAGGCTGCGGTATTCGCTGCAACGATGATTAAGGCGAACGATGCTGACGTGATTCTTTATGACACCCAGACTCGTGAGCTTGCGGTTTCTGGCCGTTCAACCGTCATCGACCTGGCGCAGAAGATTATCGACAACGCGATGGGTGGAGGTACAGCCACTTCGATGGTCTTCAAGACCGCGAAGAAGGCATACGACCGCATCGTCATCCTCTCCGACAACGAGAGCTGGAGCGACTACGGAGGCGTGCAGGAGTCATACGAAGCATACAAGCAGAAGCACACCAGTGACCCGTATGTGTACGCAATCGACATTCAGGGATATGGAACCACAGACCTTCAGAAGTCTCCCAAGGTGTTCCACCTCACTGGATGGAGCGAACGTATGCTCGACTTCATGGCCGCAGCAGAGCAGGGAGAGAACATCCTCGACCACATCCGTTCGGTAGAAGTCTAGTATGGACTGGCTCAAGCGTAACTGGTGGGTACCACTCCTCATTGGATTCTGCATCGGCACCATCTTCGTAACTGGAGCATAGTATGGCCGACCCAGAACCAATGACTCCTGAGAAGGAGAAGGAAGCGGGAGAACTCATCGGGAAGTTCATCACAGGATTCGTCGAAGTGATGGAGGAGAACGAGAGGAAATACATCGCTGAAATGGTAGAGTCCATGAAAGCACAGGCAGACATCATACGTCGCGCACGCAAGGATGGAGTAATCATTCCTGAAATAATGGATAAGATTAAGGTCGCTTACGAGGAAGCAACAAAGTAACGAGAAAGGACCCCAGAGCAATCTGGGGTCCGCTCGTCTTTCCGAGCCGTCAAGATTTAGACCACCTCCTCTCAGGGGATGAAGTATCGGTTGGAAGGAAGCGCCCTCCAGATTCCGTGGCCGTACCACAGGATGAAGCCGACACCAACGAACTTGAAAAAGATTTCCACCATGACTATCTCCCTGCTGAGCCTATTGCCAGTATGATGTATGTATGGCGAGCAAAAAACCGAGGGTGTGGACATCAGCCAATGCTGACACCCGCTTCTCTAAATGGATTCGCAACCGAGATGGCAATATGTGTCTCAGGTGTCGCACCACCGAGCGTCTCACGAACTCCCACTACTGGAGGCGCGGGAACTCCGCTACCCGCTACGACCCACTGAACTGCATCACTCTATGCGTTATGTGCCATGCCGAGTGGGAGCATACGAAGAATCTGGATTACAAGGCGTATATGCTGGACCGTCTGGGTAAGAAGGAATACGACGCACTGGAGCGCCGCGCACGCGGGTTCATGAAACGGACCGACGCAATAGTGGGCTGTATGGCCCTGTTATCCACACAGAGCTAAAGGGACCAATGTCCCAGGGTGTATCATGAGAGGATATGGACTACACACCCGAACAGCAGGCTGATTTTCAGAATCGTGCAGTCGCATTCCAGACGGAGTACGACGAGCTTTACAAGACCCTCAGTGAGAAGCACCAGATTGAGATTCAGTACGCGCCAGTGTACATCCCAACTGGGCGCGGCACTTTCGACACCGCGATGGGAACGAACCTTGGTGACCTGAAGTACAAGCCGCTTGCCGCTCCCGCTGAAGCTGGCGAGGTAATCAAGGCATGAGCCTCTGGCGACGACTCAAGAATCTCTGGGTCCTGAGCGGTCTCGAAGACCTCCGATACGTTCGTGACGACATCGCCGCCCGTGCCTCGCGCAAGCAACCCGCAACCATCATTGATACGCAGGAACCCCTAGATAAAATCCAACTATGACATTCGTACCCCACCACAAGAAGATAGAGATTCGCCCATTCAAGAATGAGACGGTCATCGCAGCCGCTGACCAGAAGTTCCAAGAGATGGGAGAAGTGGTGGCGGTTGGTCGAGACGTTGAGTTCGTGAAGGTCGGTGACATCCTTGTGTTCACCGCGCACGGCGTATGGGAGACCCCAGAGATTGATGGCGAGAAGCACTACGTCGTAACGGAGCATGATGAATACATCCTCGGAAAGGTTGAGGCCGTGGCAAAATAGCACATGCCGCGCTCCTGGATGGCTGCATGAGTACATCCAAATCAGGGAGTATCCGCAGGGCATCGAAGAGATTTGCGCCAAGTGCCGTCACCGAGAGTTCTTCCATCACAAGACACCGAACCACATCTACCTCAGTCACCACCTCCGTTCAGCACTAAACTTTACGAATAACCGATTCAATCATGAGTACCGAAGGTCCTAAAATCGTTCTCCGCAGCAAGAAGCGTTCCTCTAACATCTATATGCGCGAGGAAGCGCGAGCCAAGCTCATCGCTGGCGTGGATGCCGTAGCGAACGCAGTGAAGCTCACCCTCGGCGCTGCCGGTGCGAACGCGGTCCTGGAGTCAGACCTCATGCCTGGTCATCTCGTAACGAACGACGGAGTATCCATCGCTACGATGGTGAAACTGGAAGACCCTGTAGAGAACATCGGTGCGAACCTCATCAAGGAAGTGGCGAGCCGTTCAGACAAGGAGGGCGGGGACGGTACCACTACCACCACAGTGCTGCTCCAGGCCATCCTCCATGCCGGTCTCGATGCAGAGGAATCTCCTATGGACATCAAGCGCTCCATCGACGAGTGCCTCCCTCTCATCCATGCGTCTCTCGACGAGCAGAAGAAGGACATCACTCCTGACGAGGTAGGGCAGGTGGCTGTGGTATCTGGAGAGGACGAGGAACTCGGTGCCATGCTCCAGGAGATTTACCAGGAGATTGGTAAGGACGGTATCGTCGAACTCGACAACTCGAACCTGCCTGAGACTTTTTATGACATTACAGAAGGAGTACGCCTGCGTAATGCAGGTTTCTTCGGTCAGTACGCGCTCACTGAGCCAGGTAAGGCAGTGCTGAAAAAGCCACTCATCCTCATCTCGAAGGAGAAGGTGAGTACGACTGACGACATCGAGCCGCTGCTCGGAGCGCTCAAGCAGATGGGCCGCAACGAGCTGGTCATCTTCGCTGACGACATCGACATCGGCGTAGCATCGAAGCTCGCCTACACGCACATGACCGGAGGATTCAAGACCCTTCTCATCAAGGCTCCTACTCTCTGGAAGGACCTCATCACCGAGGACTTCGCAAAGGTCACCGGCGCGACTGTGGTGAGTTCAGCAAACGGAGTCACCTTCAAGACGCTCCGCATGGACCACCTCGGTACCTGCGAGAAGCTCATCACATCTCGTGACGAGACTCGCGTCATTGGTATCAAGGACATCTCTGAACACATCGCCACCCTCAAGGAGGATAAGAGCGACGAGGCGAAGCTCCGGCTCACCTGGCTCCAGACGAAGGTAGCAACCATCAAGCTGGGCGCACACTCCGAGTCAGAGCTTTCCTACAAGCGCCTGAAGGCTGAGGATGCCCGTAACGCTGCGTACCAGGCTCTCCAGGACGGAGTTGTCGCTGGAGGTGGTATCGCCCTCTACAACGCTCGTGAGGCCCTCCCAGATACCATAGGAGGCCGCATCCTCAAGAAGGCGCTCATGGCTCCTCTCGGTCAGATTATCAACAACGCTGGCATGGAGGGTATTGACGTTAAGTGCGGTGGAAAGATGGGCTTCAATGCCAAGAGCCGTGAGATAGTGGATATGTGGGAGGCTGGTATCCTCGACCCCGCGAAGGTGGTCAAGAATGCCATTAAAAATGCTATCAGCGTGGCCGGTACGGTTCTCACAGCATCGGTCGTCGTGACGCTGCCAAAATCAGATAACCCTAACCAGCAGGCCCAGATGCCTGGAATGTAATATGTGGTTTTTCAAGAAATGTGGTTCGTGCAAGCGTAGGGCATTCAGTGTGAAACGACGCAGCTATATCGCAAAGCCTATGGGACGTATTACCAGCAAGAGCGAGCTATGTGGTCGATGCTTCAGGGGAGTAAAGAAAATGCTCACCTAATAATCATCGCCTCGATGGTAGCCTCACACGATGACACTTTGGACACTCCTCATTCTCATAGTCTTTCTCGTCGCTCTCGAAATCGACCTGAATCACATACAGAAGAACGTGTAAAAACGAAACCACCATGGAGATAGTTATCGCCGTGGTGGTCGTTTGGTGGCTTTTCTTTCGCCTCCCGAACCTATTTGATTAACGGATGGTTGGAAGTCCTGCACCAGCCTTCTGGTACTTTGAGCGTGCTGCTGGACCTGCGTCGATGACCGGAAGCTCATCAGTGAAGTCGGTTGCGAGGTCCTGAACCTTCAGCTTTTTGATACCTGGCATCTTCGTGAGGTCGAGTGCTGCATCCATCGCCTCAGAGCGCTTGAGTGCGCCACCTGTGTACCCTCCGAACGTAGAGGACATCTGCTTGCCGAGAATCTTTCCTCCAGCCTCAGCGCCTACGATAGAGCCGAGCGGACCGAAGTGTGAGCCAACGATTGAGCCTACGGTCTGTGCGAAGTATTTACCGAGCTTGCCGCCCTGCACCTTCTTTCCGTCGAGCTTCTCAAGGAGGTTGAGGACCGAGTAGTGCGCCTGGAGTTCCTTGTTGAGAGCGCCTGCGTTCCCTGTTTCGAGACCCTCCTCCACCATCTCCTTCAGAGCCTTTGCGATGACCTTATCGGCACGCTTGGACTCTGGGTTCAGGTAGTTGATGTTTGCATACTTATCCACCTTCGCTGAGTGAATCAGTGCGAGTGGAACATGGCCGGTCTTGTCTGCCTTCAGCATGTAACCTGCGATGTCGTCATCCACGTTCTTGAGAGCGCGAACGAGTGCGCCACCTTCGAGACCTGAACTGCGTACAGCGGCCTTGAGTGCCTTCTCTACGTCCTTAATCGGGATAGTCTTACCCTCGCGTGCGAGGAGTTTTCCGATGACGTTCTCCTGCGGCTTGATGAAGTCGGTGAGTTCCTGGATAGCGTTCTGGGTACGGATTGTGCCGGTGTCGTCTACCGCATTACGGAGCAGGTCCGTCTCCGCGAGAATCTTCACTGGGTCCACGCCATTCTTCTTCGCGTTTGAGGTCACCTTGCGGACCACAGAGTAGCTGTCTTCGAGCTTCTTCAGCTCCTTGAGGCGGTTCGCCATGATGTGACCAGGGTCCTTCACGTTAGCGAGCGCCTTGAGACCGGCAGCAGGAACGCCTAGAGCGGCTCCTACGACCCCACCAACGGCTGTGCGCTGTGCGATGCCTCCAATGTCCTCTCCTTCAGCTACGCCGCTTGCAGCGCCAAATCCAGCGCCTGAGAGGGCTGTACGACCGAACGTACCGAGTGCCGTCTTCGCTGGTGCCATGGCAGGGATGGTCTTACCGAGAACGGTAGGAGCCAGAGCGCCTGCACCGCGTCCGAGACCTCCTGCGCCCACAGTGAGAGCGCCCATGGCGATGTCTCCACCCACCTGAAGCGGAGTAGGAGCTGAGAGGTCGTAATTTTCATCGGTTCCCTGGAGTTTTGCGAGTCCGTAACCTCCGAGCGTACCAATCGCCTCTCCAATCTGCTTTCCTGGGAAGATGGCGTTCACGATGTCGGTGGTCTTATCGAGCCAGTCGCGGTTGTCGGGAGCGGGTGTTTCCTGTGAAACAGGTGGTGGTGCCGTGCCTGCGTGTGCAACTGGACCTGGGAGCTGAACGCCTCCTGGCTGAATCTGCTGCTGCACCCCTCCTCCCGTACCTGACTTGAGCGCCTGATACTCCTTTGCGACGCTCTCCGCGTATGCGGGAGTGTCGTAGGAGACTCCGTATTCGTTCGTACCCTTCCATCCCTCGCGGTAGGCGTTAGGCTTGCCTGGTCCAGCGTTCCACATGGAAGCAATCTGGCCTGGGTTGTACCCTGCGTCCTTCCACTCTTTCACCTGGCGATATGCCATCTCGTTCTGAAGCTCTGGAGTCGCCTGCTCCACTGGGACCGAAGCTCCCTTGTACTTCTGGGTCGTGGAGGCCCAGGTATCGGGCATGAACTGGTAATAGCCGAACTCACCCGACGCTCCGCGAGCGGTCGGATTCTTTTTGCTCTCTACCTGGCGAATCGCCTTGGTGAGATTCACTACATCCTGGTCGAGTTGTTCGTTCATAGGCTACCAATCGAAGAGACCACCGGAACCGTTTGTGCCTCCTCCAAACTGAGGAGCGATTCCTGGCTGGCTGAAGGACTGAACCTTCTGCTGGATAAGCTGTTCCACGGTGCGGATGGCAGATGCAATCTGGTCCGGTCCCGCATTGTCAGGGATGATTGCCTTCGCGGTGGACTCTGAGTAAGTAGGAGTGTTTCCTACCGCTGAGAGGACCTGCGATACGGCTGCGCGAGCCTCCTGAATCGCGGTCTGGTATGCCTGCGTGTTTGAGGCATTGAGTCCGAGGTTCGATGAGATGAGGTTCGCTCCCTTGTTCACGAGAGGGATTGGAGTCTTCTGGAGACCTCCGAGTCCGTTGTAGGACGTTGAGAGAAGGTCGAGCGCCTTGTATGCGTTCTGAGAAGCGAGCTGGAGCGCGTTGCTCTGCTGCGCTGTCTGCTGGAGTGTAGAACCCTGCACCGATGCGTTCGCGTTGCTCTGGACCGCTGAGAAGTTCGGGTTAATCTGGCGCACCTGCGCGTTGAGTGCGGCGACGAATGCGGGATTGTTACCGAGAGCAGAGACCGCCTGGTCGTAACTCATACCTCCACCGGCGACCTGCTGTGCGTAGCTTGGAATCGCTGCGACTGGGTTCAGGTTACCGGCTCCTCCTGCGCCACCTCCTGCGCCTGGGTTAAGCGGGTCGTAGTATGCCTGCCCGTATGCTCCAAGCTGTGGAGCTGCGAGTGTGGCTGCGCCCTGGAGAGCGGTGAGCTGCTGGCCCTGGCCGGTGAGAGCGTTCGCCACACCTGAAGCGAGCGCTGAATCGGTCTGAGCGTTTGCGAGCTGCACCTGTGCGTCACGTCCCTGCATGACACGAGCAGAGGATGGAGCGCCGTAGATGTCAGCACGATAGTTGGCCGCATTCTTACGGAAGTTCACGAGTGCCTCGTTCGCCGCCTGTACGCCTGGAGAACCGCCCTTCGCAAGAGAGCTGAGGTCTCCAATCAGACCCGTGTAGGATGGCTTATTTGCTGCCTCTTTTTCCATTCGCTTGGCCTCTTTTGCTGCCTCCTTGTCCGCAGCTTCGCGTGCTTTCGCATTGGCGAGTTCTCCCTGCTTCTGAGTGAGTTGCGACTGGAGCGATGCAAGAAGACCCGTCACGCCTGACGTTCCTCCTGAAGGGCTGTAGTTCATGGTGCCGGTCTGCGCTGGCATTGAGCCGGTCGATGCAACCTTGGGAGCTGCCTGCTGCGGCTGCGGACCCTGCATGACCTGACCACCCGATGCACCCTTAGAGGTGATGGTGAGAGGCGCAAGCGAGATACCCGCACCAAGATTGGTGCGCTGCGATGCCGGTGGCTGGGTGTTTTTCACCTGCCCTGTTGCGACAGAGAGATTGGAACCGATGCCCTTAGCCTTCGCGTTTGCGAGCGCAGAAGCTGAGAGCGGCTTGAAGGTGTTTGAGTAAGCGAGAGCCATGTTGGTAAGTATAAGGTCTGTTAAGAGGCGTAAAGGAACAGGTTGGGATTAACGGCCTGCGGCTCTGCGCCGAGGTCCACATTCACCTGCTTCGTTCCGGCGTATGCTTCGAGGAGCAGGAGACGCTCGGAGTAGAGCGCATCGAACTCCTTGTACTTATCTACGTCCTTCACGAGGGAAGAGAAGTAGGTTTTCAGAGCGCCGTACACGAGCATGTCGTGGAAGTCCTCTGAGAGAAGAGGGAACTGACCGATGGTGTAGGTCGTTGCGTTCGTGATGTTCGGAGCATTCACCACTGGGAGGTCAAGCACGAGAGCTGTGTTGCTTACGAAGCGGCGAATTGGATACCAGATTCCGTCTCCATACGGTGGGTTCGCCTTGATTTTCAGGTTGTAGTACCCGATGTCTACGCCCACTGGGAACGTACCTCCGGCCCATGCGGTTGCGAGGCCCGTGACGTTTACGTTCCCTGCGACCATGCCGCCCGTGTCGAGCGTGCCGGTCGAGTAATCAGCGATGCTGAGGTCTGGAATGCGTGTCTGGTAGTTGAACGTGATGATGTTGCCCGTAGTCGATGGAATCGGCCACAGTTCGAGCTTTCCTCCGTAGATGAAGAAATACTGCGGGATGTCAGACGTGTAAGGGAGGAAGTTCACCGTATCCCACTCCTGGCGCGTTTCAATCGGCACTGGCTGGTACTTGAGCTGGCCTACGTTGATAGTGTTGTTCTTAATCTTCGATACGTTCGCAGGGATGGAGTATGACTGCACTCCCACCGAGCTGATAGCGGTGGTTTCTGCATCGGCAAGTCCGTCAGCCCATGAAATCGCTGCGGACCCGTTCGTGAAGAGGACGTTGCGCTGTTCACCCGTCGAGAAGGTCACGAGCTGTGTGACGGTCGGGTACGTCCAGGACGCAGTGAGAGTCGCGGAAGTCGCTCCCTGCGCTGGTGCGCCGGTGAGTGTGAGGTCCATTCCTCCAATCGTCGTCGTAGTCGCGGTGCGCTCGTTGTCAAAGTATTTCTGAATGAGGTAGCGGCTCTGGTCGTTGATGAGCTGCGCTCCGCGCGTAGAGTTGGCGCTCGAAGGGTTGTTCGAGAGGTCCGTGAACAGGTTGGTGAGTGTGGTAAAGGATTTCATGGTTTTTAAGTTACGACGAAGTTGCCGTTAATCTCCCACCCATCGTCAAGGGTGACATCGACGAAGATGTAGCCAGGCCCGTATCCCTTGTCGGTGAGTTCCGACCAGGGTTCCAGGTAGGAAATGTTCGGGATGGTGGCACTGGCAACAATGGTGCCGAGAGCGTTGGTAACGCGAACGAGATGGCCCTCGCTGGCGACTGCGGTGAAGTTGGTGAGTGCGCTCTCCGAGGTGAGAAGAGAGGCATTCGACTGGATGACGTTCTGGATAGGCCCTCCCGTCTTCACCGAAGTACCGCTCTGAGGCTGGAAGTAGTAGCTAGGACCGAGACATGCGCTGCCGTATACGAAGGCGCGGATGTTGATGGTCGTCGGGTCGAATGGAGTGTCATAGTGAACGACGTTTCCATAGAAGGTGAGCATCGTCGGGTTGAACGGCAGACCGAGCGTATAACGGGTCTCCGTGGTTCGCATGGTGATGTTTCCGCTGGCACGGAGAGCTGGAGTGACATTTGCCTGACTGATTTTGTTGGAGTCGAAGCCGTTATGCTCGTGCAGCGGCACGCTCGCAACGCCGTACTTCGTTGCTTCCTGTGAATACAGAGTGGGGAACATGGTCTTAATTTCCTTCTGGACCATGGCCTGAATCTCTGCGTACTGCTGGAGTTTTGTCTGTTTGTCGTTTGCCATAAGCTATCCTTTAGCGTTCTTACCGCTCGGCCAGTCGCGGATACGGACCTCGGTGAGGCGATTAAAACTCGGAGTCGTTGCGGTTGATTTGCGCTCTGACCGGAGCTGCACCCACTGAGCCTTCTCGAAGTTGGTCTGGAAGAGGTCTGATACGAATCCTGCGGTCGTACTCTCTCCAATGAGAGTAAACGAATCCGTGATGTTCTTGCGGTAGTAGATTTTCACTCCCTCTCCTGCAACGAGTGGCGCTGCGGTCTTCCATTCAATCTGCGAAGGGGTGAATGGGTCGAGGAATGTTCCGACTGGAATCATCTCGTGTTCAATGAAGGTCTCGTAGGTCGTGTACGGAGCTGTGGTGCCAACGTCTACGACGTAGGTGGTGCTGTCATACCATCCAACGGCGAGTCCTGTACCCGTTGGGTTGTCGTTCACAGACGCAGGAGGACGTGGTACCGCCATCATAGTGATGCCTGCATAGGTGCTGTTCGTCGTCTTGTTGAGCATTCGGAGAGCGTCAGTCTGAAGGTCGATGAGCCATGCGCCTGCTACGGTCGTGAGGATGGTGTCGGCGTTGTTTCGCGCGTAGAAGGTGAAGATGAGCTGGTTGTTGGAGAAGTTCGCATCGCGCCAGGTGATGTACGGATTGATGGTGCCGGTTAGGTAATCAGGAACCTTTTTGTAGAGGTCGATACCAGAGCCGTTAGTGACATAAATGCGGCCGCGATTTCCTGCGAAGACGTATGCGCTCTGACTCGTAGCGACGATGTTGGATGTGAGAACGTCAGGGATGTTCAGGAGGTTGCTGAAGCCAGGGTCAATCTTGTTCCAGACGTACACGAACGTGCCGCGTGCGCCAATGAGAAGGTTCTGACCAAGCTCCGCGATGCAGGTAGATTCATCGGTAGACGGCAGAAGGACCGCAGAGTCGTTCTGTGTGTATGTATTCGAGTCTGTAGGGTCAAAGTTGTCTCCAGGATTCTCGATGAGAGAGCCGATGCCAGTAGTGCTGGTGAAGTAGAGGTTTCCGTCTTCCTGAGAGACGAGTGTGAAAATGCGGCTATTGAGCGCCTGTGTGGACCAGTTGTCCCAGGTGTAGTCCCATGCAGTGAGCGGTCCATCGGTCCAAAGGTCTCCGATGTCAGCAATATCGACCCCGTGAGTCGCGGTTCCGAGGAGGAAGAGGTATCCCTTCCAGATGTTGATGCCTACCGCACTGCTGGAGGAAGCCCCCACCCCACCAATGTTACCCATGAAGACCATGGAGTTCGCCGGTGTGTTTCCAGACGCTGCGCTCAGAAGAAACCAGACGTAGTTCGAGCCATCGACGAGAAAGACACCTTCCCCGACTGACATCTCTCCAGTGCGGTCCACATAGTAAGCGTTCGGTGCAGAGGCGTTCACTCCGCGCTGGTTGCCATACTGGTAGGTGGTGAATGTTCCAGCACCGTCAGAAGAGATAGGAACCGCACCTCCGATGAGCGCCGGATTGTCGAATAGCTGGAACGTGGTCGCAGTGATGGTTCCGACGTAGTAGACGGTACCTGTGGCGAGTCCTCCAGCGGTATTGGTGTTGAGAACGATAGCCACCGCGTCGTAGAAGCCGGTCGTAGAAGCCACCGTGATGGTGTCACCAGCATCCTGAGCGGTGAAAGCAACTGCGTTACGAACGGGTGGTACGGTTGCCGCAATCTGAGCGTAAGGCACGGACGCTTCACCTGGAACCGTGATGAGTTCCACGTTACGCATATCAGCGATACCAGAGTACACAGAATCCGAGATTCCTTCCTCGAATCCGCTGAGTACGATGTCCTTTCCTTCGATGCGGTAAGCCATAGTTTTAGTATTTAAGTACGCGGTCCAGACTCGCCTTGATGTACGAGATGTCGGTCGCAATCGAAGCGAGCTGAACCTGAAGCTGCACCTGCTGGATGTTGAGCGTTGAAATAGCGGCGGTGTTCACCTGCACATCCTTCTCCAGCGAGTCGATACGGTACCCGTATAGGACAAAGGTCGTCGCAATACCGCAGATTGCGATGACGATTGACATAAGGTTTTTCTGGAGCCATTCGGTCATAAGCGTTTTAGTGAAAGAAGATGAAGAAGTTACTTGTATTTCCGGTTACGGTAGCGGGAGTCAGCACGATACCGATACCGATGTATGAACCTGAGCTTCCGTTCGAGGTCATGTCGAAATCTCCCGTGTTCTCAGGTCCGTCGGTGTCTCCCACGGAAGGGTCTCCCTGCGGGTTGCGAAGTACGAAGTTCGTACCGGCACCGCCTCCACCACCGGCGGTATAGAATCCGGCCACACCCCAGCAGCCGTTCTTGTCTGCCGTCAGACCACTCAGGGTGAGCGAAGTGCCTGACGTGCTTCCGGTAACAACATCGACCGTTGGGTCTACCTGACTCACTCCCACATATCCAAGTACCTGAACACGGAATGTGTCAGATGAGTCGATAGTTGCCACCACGTTCTTCACTCCAGTTGCGGGGTTTGCAAGAGAAAATCCGGTAATCACCGAACCTCCACCGTTTGCGGTAGAGCCTTCATTCGTCATACCGACCCCATCCCAGGTGACACTTGTGATGGTGCGTGTTGCCGGATGCTGCACAAACACCACCCCAGCGCCATTCCCGCTAGTTGTCTTTACAGGCACGGTGTTGGTGGTTCCAGTAGCGTTGTTCTCCCATGAGCCATCAGGGTAGATGACATCGTTAGAAGCAGGCGTGTAAGTGATGATGACGAGACCTGCGGCTCCACCCCCACCGTTTCGAGTGCCGGAGGTACGGCGTGCGCCGCCACCGCCACCGTTTCGCATGAACCCGCCATTACCGTTAGTGTTCGATGCTGCTGGTGCGCCAGCTCCTCCTGCGCCACCCCATAGCGTACCCGCTGTTCCAGCAGTGATGTCTGCACCGTTGCCTCCATCTCCAGCATCTCCAGCACCACCGCCTCCACCTCCTCCTCCTGTAGAACCACTACCTCCTGTGCCTCCACTGAACTTTGTGTCTCCGATACCTGATGAAGCCTGACCTCCCGCAGCACCTGTAGCGACGTTTGAGGCAACGCTTGTTCCGACCTTTGCGAGTACACCCTCACTGGTACTTGTTGGAGCTACACCCGTATTGCTGAACCAAGCATCCTGGCCGCTTGCAAGATTGACGGTGTAAGGAGTTCCTGGTGTAACAGCAATAGTGTTCGTCTTTGAGTACCCGCCGCCGCCACCACCGCCACCGACTCCGTTAGATGTGCGAGTGCCACCCGCTCCTCCTGGCGCAAACGCCTCTGCCGTCACTGAAGTCACCCCTGCTGGTGGAGTGAAAGTTCCAGATGCGTAGAAGAAGGTCTGTGCCATAGGTGTTTATGCGACAGCGATGCACTTCCACGTCGAGCCGCTGAACTCGAAGCCGACGCGGAGCATAGTGCTGATTACCGTTGTTGTTGGAAGAGCGACTGTCGTAGCTGCAAACGAGGCACCCCAAGTGATGCCGCGTGCAGTACCGTCGTCAGTGAATCGGAACTCAAGAAGGTCTCCATCTACAGGCGTTCCTGAGAGGTTGGTAGACATCGAGGTGATGGCGGTTCCGAGACCCGTAAAGTTCATGATGTCCACGTTGTCCGTGTTCGTTGTAGGAGTCGCTCCAGGCGCGTTCGTTGTCGTGAGACGGCGTGTGATGCGCTTTGCGGTGAGCGTAGAGGTCGAACCGAGCGTCGGTACGCTTGCTGCGTTGGTTCCTACGGTGGTGATGCGAAGCTCGCCTGTAGAGACCGTCAGGATGCCTGAAGAGTGGGTGATGACCGCGTTACCGTTTGCGAACCCAATGAGCGCTCCAGAGGCCAGGAAGAGGTCCGAGAAGGCTGTTGCAGCCGCTCCGAGTGCGCCGCTATCGTTCGCAGTAGCGAGAACAGCAGGCGTGGTGATATTCGTGATGAAAGTAGGAGCAGTCTGCATCGCTACTACGGTGCCGGTGCCGGTGAGCGTGTACTCACCTACGACTCCAGCGTTGTTGTAGAGAATGCGAGTGGTTGTGCCTGATACCACCGTCGTAGTGCCAATGGTGATGGAGTTCGGTCCAGCAGTACCTGTTGCGCCCGTAGCGCCAGTGGCTCCGGTTGCTCCTGTAGCTCCCGTTGCGCCGGTGGGACCAGTGGGACCTGTCCCTCCTGTTGCACCCGTGGCTCCGGTTGCACCAGTTGAACCAGTAGCGCCTCCTGTGGGTCCAGGAGCGCCCGTAGGCCCAGTCGGTCCTGTGGGTCCAGTCGGACCTTCAGGGCCTGTTGGTCCTTCCGCGCCCGTTGCACCTGTGGCACCAGTCGGTCCGGTAGGACCTTCTGCTCCGGTCGGACCAGTTGCGCCGGTCGCTCCCGTGGTGCCTGAGCCGTCTACAAGGAGACGACCAGTTGCTGGGTCCACCTCAAAGGGAAGCACCAGCGCGGAGTTCGCGCTGGATACACCGCCTGCTGCGGGAACATCGTTATCGTCTCGTGGAAGGATTCCGCTCATAATTAATCTGCGATTAGGACCCCGCCTGTGACGGGATTTACATAAATTGGTAGTACGCCTGGACCGCTCGCGTTCTGTGCGAGGCGAACCGGAACGCTATTGGCATCACGATTCGCAACCGTGTCTGGAGCGAAGCTGATGGTTGAAACGTAGTCCACCATCATTCCTCCGTTCAGCACATTGATGCGAATAGGAACGGGAGTGATTCCATCCACGCAGGAGATACCCATCCATGCGGGGACACTGTTGTCGTCTCGTGGTGATGCCATAGTTATTTGGTACGAACGAAGAGAACGTCCTGATTCGTGGCTGCTTCTGCCAGTCGCGCCCACTTTTCCTTCCATGGAGAGAAGTGCATCGTGGACATGAGGAGCAGTGCCTCCTTGAAGTCAGGGTTTGCTTTGATAGCTCCGAGGCACGCCTGTCGAGCCAGGTCACCCCGATTGCTGAACCAGTAGCACTTAGCGATGGTGAGGCAGGCTTCTCCAATCTCTGGGGTCCACTTGCCTACCTTCAGGAACTGTTCAAGCCACTGAATGGACTCGTCGTACCGCTTCTTCTCGTAGAACTCGCGTCCGAGGTAAAACATCGTGCGCGGCGTGCGCTCGCTGTTCCACAGGATGCGGAGATTGCGGTCTGGGTCCTTGTAGTGGTTCTTGCTGTAGCCAATCTCACGCTCAATCTCTGCCTTGAATGACGCTGCGGGAAGGAGGCACTCATGCACCTTGCCCTTCCAACGAACGCCCTCATCCCGCTTGAAGAGAACCTCGCGCCAGTGAACGTGTGACCCTCCTGAGAGGCTCTTCACGAGCGCTGTCTTGTGTCCTGCTGCCTCTGCCTTCTCTGCTTCCTCGCGCACCTTCTCCATAGAGGAGAGGAGCTTGTGGTCAGCGTCGATTGAGTAGCACCAGTCGCCAGTCGCCATCTCGATTGCGTGATTGCGAGCGGCTGCGAAGTCATCAATCCAGGGGAATGAGAAGATGCGGTCGGTGTAACGCATCGCAATCTCCACCGTGCGGTCAGTCGAACCAGTGTCTACTACCACGATTTCATCCGCGTCCTTAACGCTCTCAAGCGCGTCAGCGACTATCTCTTCTTCGTTCTTTACGATGAGGAGTGCGGAGATTTTCATGTTAGGCAGCTACTACGGATGCTCCTGAAGAGAGCGGGAACCAGTTGCAGTAGTACGTCAGGGTTCCAGCGGTCACGGTGTTTGTTCCGATGGTCTGGATGACGTTCGTACCACTGAGAACCTGAAGCTCAGGGAGCAGCTCTACGGTCGCTGGGGTTGCATCAATCCAGATTTCTCCGACATCGAGTGCGGTTGCAGCGGTCTGAGCAAGCAGGGCGGCGGTGTTGCCTGCGATGCCTGCCTCAAGCGTTCCTGAGCCGGTAAGGTCGGTGCCAGAGGCGATAGCGAAGAGACGAACCGCAACGACACCAGTGACGGTGAACAGCGTGGTCGGTCCTACTGCGCCAGTCGTTCCAGCAACGTAGGTGATTGCCTTCGTAGCCTGAAGGCCAAGGCCGGTAATCGGCACGCTATTCGCGTCACGATTGAATGCTGATTCAATGGGTGCCATATCGTTTTAGGTTGCGGGTAAGTGTTTCTTCACGGCTCACCAGTCGGGCTTCGCGTGCGTCGAGTTCTGCATCACGAGCGTCCTGATTCTTCGTGCGGTTGTCTGCGTCAGTCTCACGGTCCTTGATTCCAGCTTCACGGGAATCCAGACTCTTTTCGCGCTCACTGAGAGCGGCGAGTTTCTTCTCTTCGTAGATGTCGGCAAGCTCCCTGGTGCTGCGAGCTAGCTCTGCTTCGGTCTTCGCTTCACGGAGGAGTTCGCTGGTGCGGTCCTTCTCATCCTTGATACGAGACTCTTCTACGTCTAGGTCTGCTTCGCGCTTCTTAACGGCGCTCTCTCGCGTACCGAGAGCTGCGTTGTCAGCGATGACTTTCTCTTCAGCCTGTGCGACTGCTTCCTTGCGGATAGCGAGAACGTCCCACTCAAAATCGAGCGGTTCGCGGAGGGTCTCTAGTTCCCCTCGTGCTACCTGAATGTCAGCGCGGAGTTCATCCAGTACGACGGTCTCGGAAGCGATAGCCTGGTACGTGGCTGCTACTGTCCCTTCCCGATACTTTGTCTGAATGCGCTCCTCCTCGGCAGAGGTACGGCGAAGGTCATCCACCTTGCGTGCGAGCAGGACTCCCTGTTCAATCTCACGCTTTTTCTCGGCGGCTTTCTTCTGCTGTATCTCATTCTTGCCGAGGAGTTTCATTACGCTACGACAGTTCCGTTACCTACAAGCGAGTCTTTCGGCTTCAGGACCTGTGTGTGTGGCTGACCATCCTCGTCACGAGTGAATACCTTTTCCTGTTCAGCGGGATTTGCCACGATGCGTACCTTCGCCTGAGCGATGGGAAGCGGCTTGAGGCAAGCCTGGATGAACGGTTCAAGGTCAGAGTCGGTGTAAAGAGCTGGCTTCTCGCCGCGTTCCTTTGCGTTCATGTAACCGAACTTAGGGGTCTTGTAGAACTCTCGCTCTGCAAGCTCGCGTGCGAACTTCTTGCGGATGCTCTGCACGCCTGCTGGGGTCTCGTCAGGGATAATCATCGGTGAAGTCTTCTGGGCTGCGAAGGTGTACTCCTTGCCAT
>Ga0207952_1000341_pt1 | contig 42241 bp, 34 predicted proteins | sample SubbioR12Aug_8Ca_FD_184831 | JGI IMG/M metagenome (GOLD analysis project Ga0207952, IMG submission 184831) | Serpentinite rock and fluid subsurface biosphere microbial communities from McLaughlin Reserve, California, USA - CR12Aug_8Ca (SPAdes) | ecosystem: Environmental > Terrestrial > Deep... | reverse complement strand
AAAAGCCGTACCCGAAATCAAAGGCACTACACTTTTTCCGGATAGTCCGTAGCGACGCATGATTTTGTCCATTAAAAACACCACGCGGCTCATATATCCGCTTTCTTCCAGGACCGAAATAAACAAAAACAAGAAGGCAATTTGCGGGATGAAAATCACGATACCGCCAATGCCCGGAATAATTCCTTCACTAATCAAATTAGTCAGTTCGCCCGTGGCCATATTTGTTTTGGTGTAATTGGCCAAATTGGCAAAAGTACTGTCAATATATTCCATCGGAACACTCGACCAATCAAAAATAGACTGGAAAATCAAGAATAAAATCCCAAAGAAAATTGCATAACCAAAAACTTTATGCGTAAGAATTTTGTCGAGCTTGAGTCGCCAATCTGATGCGATTGATAAATCTATGTTTTGACCAACTTTGAGAGTGTCGTTGATAAACTGATACCTTTTGATGGTTTCTTTTTGTTGTAAACGTTTTAAATCGGCATGTGATTTAGAAAAAGAACTCTGAATTTCTTTTCGTTCTAAATTCAAGAAATTTACATCTTGTGTAATTACCAACCATAGCTTGTACAACAATTGATCAGGAAAAGCATTGCGGAGTTTGTTGAAATACTCAGGGTCAATTCCGGAAGCATTTAAACAAGGCTCTGTTGAAAGGTTTTTGTAATCAACAATTGCCTTTTTTAATTCTTCTATTCCGTTGCCTTTTCGAGTACTAACCAAAACAATCTTGGTTTTTAGTTGTTCTTCCAAAAACGGAATGTCTAGGGAAATACCCTTTGCTTTCATTCGGTCAATCATATTAATGACCAAAATGGTAGGAATCTCTAAATCTTTGATTTGGGTGAAGAGCAACAAATTTCGTTTCAAATTTTCTACATCCGTTACTACTACTGCCACATCCGGAAAGAGTTTGTCGTTTTTGTTCAACAACAATTCAATCACCACATTTTCATCTATTGAGCTGGCATTCAAACTGTAAGTTCCGGGCAAATCTAAAATGTTGGCCTTAATATTGTTGGGAAGCCTGCAAAATCCAATTTTTTTATCTACTGTAATGCCCGGATAATTTCCAACTTGTTGGTTTAAACCGGTCAGTTCATTAAAGACAGAGGTTTTTCCTGTATTGGGATTTCCGATAAGTGCTACGTTGATATTTTGGAGGCTCATGTTTTTAAGGTTCGAGGATTTCTACTTCAATTTCATGAGCGGTTTCTTTTCGAATGGCCAAATGGGAACCGTTGTTTACATTAAGGTAAATAGGATCGCCGAGCGGTGCAATTTGAATAATTTCCAACTCATTGTCGGGCAAGCAACCCATTTCCAATAGTTTCAATGGAATTTTATCCAAATCCACGTGAGTGATGATGGCTTTGTCTCCTATTTTTAATAAATCAACGGTGGTTTTCAATACTTATTTAGATTGAATTAAGATTACAAAAGTAGCGATAAAAAAAGAAAACAGAATGATAAATATCAGTTTAACTAATTTTTATCTTCTGTTAACAGCCATTGAATGTCTTCAATTAACTTTTTAACTTCTTCTTTCTTCGTGCCGTCATAAAAACCGCGAACGCGTCTTTCAGCATCCACTAACACAAAATTTTCGGTGTGTACCATATCGTATAATTCTTCCGGTTTTCCGAGTTTAACCGCCAAATATGATTTACGTGCCATGCTGTAAATGTCTTTTTTGTCGCCGGTAACCAAGTTCCATTTAGAATCGATTACACCTTTCTCTAAGGCATATTTTTTCAATACCGGAACGCTGTCAATTTCAGGAGTAACGGTGTGAGATAGAATCATCACTTTAGGGTTATTGGCAAATGCTTTTTGAACATCAATCATGTTGGTGGTCATAATAGGACAAATAGAACCGCAAGTGGTGAAAAAGAAATCGGCTACATAAATCTTGCCCTCATAATCTTTTTGGGTGATGGTTTTTCCGTTTTGATTGGTAAAAGAAAAGTCGGCTATAGTGTGGTATTTTGCCACAAACTGAACTGTGCTGTCCACCAATTCCGGATTCACATCGGCCGGATTGTAAATCGGTAAGGTCTTTTGAGGTTTTAAAGCGTTGTAAAATAAGGAAACTGTTACTATGGAAAACAGTATAAATGTGATGATTAAAATCCGGTATTTTTTGATAAAATCCAACATTTGGTTTTTTTGACAAAAGTACAAAAGCGCCATCATAATTGTAACGATAACTCGCTAATCAACACTTATAATTTTGTTAAAAAATCGATTGTAACATCATAATCGGTAAATTTGTAAGTCTAACTTATTCTAAACCTATGAAAAAAAATACTATTGCTAAAGTAGCGATGCTGGCTTTGGTTACACTAAGTACTGCTTCGCTGAATGCTCAGGAAAAAAAACCGGGTATCGATTTGTCGTTAATGGATAAATCTGTTCGACCAAACGATGATTTTTTCAACTTTGTCAACGGAACTTGGGTAAAGAACACCGAGATTCCGGCTGATCGTACCCGTTGGGGAAGCTTTGACGAATTGCGTCAAAAAACCGACATTGATGCCTTAAATATCTTGGAAGAAGCGGCTAAAAATCCGGCTTATAAATCCAATACCGATCAAGGCAAGGCCATCAATTTGTACCGCACCATTATGGATACAGTGGCCCGAAACAAAGCGGGAATCAAACCTTTAAAACCGTATTTGGATAAAATCAACAAAGTAAAGTCGGTGGCCGATTTGCAAAAATTAATGCTCGAAATGGCTCCGAAAGGCGGCATAGGATTCTTTGGCGTTGGGGTTGGTACTGATGCTAAAAACAGCAACCGCAACGTGGTGAATGTTGGTCCCGGTTCTTTAGGATTACCTGACAGAGATTACTATGTGTCTGATGATGCTGATTCTAAAGAAAAAAGACAGAAATACGTAGCGCACGTTGCCAGGATGTTGGCTTTCTTAGGTGAAAAACCGCAAGTAGCTCAGAAAAATGCCGAGAATATTTTGGCCCTTGAAATTGCCATGTCCAAACCAAGATTGGACAGAGTGGAGCGCAGAGACCGTAGAAAAACATATAACCCAATGACGGTAGCAGAATTGCAAAAATTAACGCCTGCCATACAATGGGAAAGTTATATTACCGGTTTAGGATTGCCGAAAGTGGACACGGTAATTGTGTCGCAACCGCGTTATATGGAAGCTTTGCAAAAAATATTTACCGAAAACAAATTGGAAGATTGGAAAGCTTACATGCGTTGGACTTTACTCAATGACGCTGCCGGAAAATTATCGACCGAATTAGAAACGGCCAATTGGGAATTTTACAGCAAAACCTTAAGCGGTGCCATCAAACAACGTCCTCGTAAAGAAAGAGCGTTGCAAGTCATTAACGGCGCTACCGGTGAAGCTTTAGGAAAATTATACGTTGAAAAAATGTTCCCGGCTGAGGCCAAAACCAAAGCCGCGAATATGATTAAAAACGTAATCAAGGCTTATGAAATCCGCATCAACAATTTGACTTGGATGTCGCCTCAAACCAAATTAAGCGCTATCGAGAAATTGAACAAGATGACGATTAAAATAGGTTATCCTGATAAGTGGAAAGACTATTCGGCACTCGCCATCCAAAGTCCGGAAGAAGGCGGCAGCTATTTTGACAACGCTATGAACATTTCGAATTGGAGTTTCAAAAGAAATATTGAAAAAATGGGCAAACCGGTAGACAAAACCGAATGGGGCATGTCGCCACAAACCGTAAACGCTTATTTCAATCCATCGAATAACGAAATCGTATTCCCTGCTGCCATTTTGCAACCGCCGTTTTACGATTACAAGGCCGATGAAGCGGTAAATTATGGTGGCATTGGTGCCGTTATCGGTCACGAAATCTCCCATGGTTTTGACGATTCAGGCTCAAGATACAATGCCGACGGAAACTTGGTAAACTGGTGGACGGATGAAGATTTAAAACAATTCACGGCTTTAGGAACCGCTTTGGCCGACCAATATTCGGCTTTAGAGCCATTACCCGGAACCAAAGTAGACGGGAAGTTTACCTTAGGAGAAAATATTGGTGATTTAGGTGGCATTAATGCGGCTTACGACGGTTTGCAATTGTATTTAAAAGAGAACGGCAATCCGGGCTTGATTGACGGTTTTACGCCGGAACAACGTTTGTTTATTTCTTGGGCTACTATTTGGAGAAGCAAAATGCGAGATGAAGCGATTAAAAATCAAGTGAAAACCGATCCGCATTCGCCGGGAATGTACCGCGCTTATGTGCCTTTGTTGAACTTGGATACTTTCCACCAAGCGTTTAACATACAACCCGGAGACGGCATGTATTTAGAACCTTCCAAAAGAGTTAAGATTTGGTAAAAAAACAGAAAACCTCAAGTTACAGCTTGAGGTTTTTTTATACTTGTTGCTTCAATTTTATAAGTCTGTGTGCTTAAAAGTGTAATCCAAAATAGTGGTGATTTTGTCACTTACAATGGTTTTTCCAACAGTAGGCTTGCTTTCGTCAAATTCCGGCAAAGGCAACCCTAATGCTGCCGCTTTTTGGGTGTAATAATCTTTTCGGGTTGGATGGAAAGGTGCTACAGCATTGAACACTTCGCCTTTAGTATTTTGGGCAATGACTGCTTCGATAATGCCTATACAATCGTTTTGATGGATTAAATTAATCGGCGCCTCGGGGTTTTCCAGGTTTTTTCTGCCGGCTAAAAAATGTATCGGATGTCGGTTTTCACCTATTAATCCGCCAAAGCGAATCACGGTGGTTTGAAAGTTGGTGTTGGCTTGCAACAATTTTTCGGTAGCTAATAATTGCCTGCCGCTTTCGCTATCGGGTTCGGGTTGACTGTTTTCGGTCACGATGGTATTGTCATCGGCATACACAGAAGTCGAACTGATAAACACCACATGATTGATGGTCGATTGTGCTATAAAAGGAACAAGCGTCGCTATTTTCGCCACAAAATTTTCCGCAACATCACCTCTCAGTTTCGGTGGAATATCAATAATTAAAATTTCGGATTCTGATAAAAAAGCTTCTATGTTGCCCATGACTTCATTTTCCGTCAATCGAATAGAATAGGCTTGGATGTTGGCCGACTCCAAAACGGCTAATTTTGCTTCGGAAGTGGTAGAACCTTTCACCGGAAATCCTTTATTTATGATTGATTTCGCGAGCGGCAATCCCAACCAACCACAACCTAAGATACTGATTTTTTTCATGGACGCAGCGTGTCGTTGGTTGCCGAAGTACTGTCTCTGAGCCAATTGCGTCGGTGATTAGGTATTGGTGCTGTTACCGGTTTTGCGGAGGCTTTCACCTTTTGGCGAATCATCACGGCATCGTTGAGCACAAATGGCGTTGGAATCATCCAACTTTTTCTTTTGGCGACACTGAATTGTGGATTGGTTAGCAAATCAAAAGAACTTTCCACCAAATCTAAATCGAGTTTTTGGTTGGCCGGAATGGAAAATTCGAGTTCCAGCGGAATATTATCTACCACGTAATAACTCAGCAATTTGCCGTCGGTTTTGCCCGAAATATTGCTTTTAAATTCAATTGCCGTAACACCATTGGCTTTAAAATTGTGAATCGTGATGCCTTTATTGTTGAAGATATCGTAACGGTTTACGGTTCGGTTCGGTGAAATTTTGATGCGGTACAAGTGTTGGTTGCCTTTGATGGTGTCGCGTAAAAATTCGATGGTCGGTTGGGCGATGTTCTTCATCGGTGCTTCGGCCATAAAGGTAAATTCGGAACCATATTTACTGTACAACTTGTTGGTGTTTAAGGGTTTTCCACTCTTCGGATTATCGCCTAAATAGGCTTTCGTCCATTCGTCCAAATTCACATCATAAGTAGTCCAATAGGCTTTGTTAGTGTCGGTATCCAACGCATAGACCAAACTGTTTGGCTTGGCTTTGCCGTAAGTGTAACCCGATTCCTGATGGGCTTTAATGAACAATCCGATGGCTAATAGAATAAAAAGTGTCGCCCAAATCCCTTTCTTTTCATACGAGCCGAAAATAGGCAGTAAAAGCGCAAAAGTCAGTACCGTTAAAATCGAAGTCCCAAACATCACTTTCAACCCTAAGCCAACCGGGAACATCATAATTAGTGGTGTCAGTATGAGTAAGGTTGGCACGGCCAAAATAACGTTTAACAGCCAATTGGTTTTTTGCGTCAAAACATAGTAGCCCAGCATTAAAGCTGACGATAATACCGGTAAAATCATAAATCCGGCACCTTTCAGTTTTAAAGCGATTCCAATATTGATGAGTAACCAAATGAATAATGGTGCGATCAGTTGGTTCATTTCGGGATGGCGTTTGCTTTTGTTTTGGTAAAAGAGAAAGCAAATGCCGAGGGTTAAGCAGGTAAAAGCATAACAATAGTCTTGTCCGTTATAAGTAAATCCTTGAAGAATATCTTGGTATTCCGGATAAAAATTTAGCAGTAATTTCCATCCAACATACGTAATCAGAGCAGTAGTGATAATGGCTGAAAAAAGCGGAATAAATCCTTTAATGATTTCATCAATTCGAAGGACTTGTTTGCCCAAACCGATAAATACAAAAAGGATAAGCAATACAAAACCAACTATCAACATAGGGAAAATCCAAGCAAATGGATAGCTTATAAAACCAAACGGAACATTAAAATAAACATAGTCTTCAGCGGTGTTTAAATCAGTCAAATCGGCATTAGCAAAATGATTTAAAAGCGGGACTAAATACGTTCCTTGGTGCGCCAGAGTTTTTGGATCTAAATGTTCAAACCGGTCCTGAGAAGTATGATAATCATAATGACTGTCGATAAAAGCAAAATTAAAACCTTGGATTTTTCCGGTTTCTCTGAAAACAGTCAAATCGGTGTCGTTGGGCAACATTTTATAGATGCTGTACATCAAAGAGTTGGTCACCGGATAAGTAACGTTTCCTTGGTCAAAAGCATTCACTAATTTTCCATTACCTTGGTTGGTTTCCATCAGCATATAGCTTGGACCTGATGAACCTCGGGCTTCAAAATTGAGTACCAAACCGACTTCTTTAGCCCATTGGTGCCGGGTTACAAATAAGGCAGCTCCGTTTAGCCCAACTTCTTCCGCATCGCTAAATAAAATTATGATGTCATTTTTGTTAGTGGATTTGTTATGTAAAAACGCCCGGACACTTTCAATAATTGTGGCCACACCCGATGCGTCATCGCTGGCGCCGTGCGAAAAGGAATGTGGCGCACTATCGTAGTGAGAAAGCAACAGTAAGGCTTTGGAATTCGAACTCCCTTTAATCTTGGCTAAAATGTTGGTCGATTTTACCAAAGTTCCTTTTTCAGTCATGGTAAAACCTTCTTGCAGCGTGGTTTCTAAGCCCAAATTTTGCAGTTCTTTTTGCAGATAGTTGGCCACCACTTTATGATTTTGTGACCCTACAAAATGAGGTTTGGTCGCTATTTTCTTTACAATATCAAGGGCTCTTTTGGTAGAAAATTCTGAGAGCGGAGCTTCTGTGGTGTCATAGCTTTGAGGCATCATAAAGTAGAAAATACCGCTCAGTATTCCCACTAAAAACAAAAAGCTAAACAGTGAAGGTTGTTTGTTTTTCATTGTTGGTTAGTTGTTTGTTTTTCTCTCTTAAGCTGTTTTTTAGTGAGCGTAAGAAGTAAAATACAAGGTAAATGTACTAAATATCTTTTTTGACCAACACATAAAAATCATTCTCAACAGCCATATAGCCCTGATCGTAAATAAAATAGTAAGTATTTCCGTTTTTTGTGGTTCGGATATTGGTCAAATAATCAAAATCGAAACCTTTGTTAAGGAGTTTTAGTCGCGTTGTCTTAGATTTTCCTTCTGAGTTTAGTTCAACCAAGATGCGGTAGTTTCTTCGCAATTTGTTGTTGGTGTTTCGCATGTAGTTATTGCTGTCTTTGTTGATTTTGTTGTTAAAGGCATTTCTACAAGCGTCACCACAAAATTTTTTGTCTTCTCTACCTACTATTTTCTCGCCACATTCTAAGCAATTTTTTTCCATGACAGAATGGTTTAAATATTAAAAAAGTACATAAAATCTTATAGAATCAATTCAAATGTACGAAAAGTATTTCTATTTACAAACGAGTGCAAATAATTACAGTCGAAAGTAAACGGTAATAAACCGACTGTTTTTCACTGTGATTAGCAACTTTGTATCGTTGGAAATCAAAGCGAATTCCGATACAGAAAATAGTGCATAACAATAACATTAAATTTTAAATGCCATGAATGCCATGAGAAACAAAGTACAATTAATTGGTCACGTAGGGCAAGAGCCTGAAGTAAAAGACCTTGAAGGTGGAAAAAAAGTAGCCAATCTTACCCTGGCTACCAACGATTACTACACCAATGATAAAGGCGAGAAAGTTGAAAATACCGAGTGGCACAGAGTATCCGCTTGGGGCAAGACAGCCGAAATCATTGAAAAGTATGTAGTCAAAGGGAAAGAAATAGCTATTGAAGGTAAACTTACCCACAGAAGCTATGAGGATAAAGACGGCGCTAAGCGTTATGTGACCGAAGTAGTTGCAAATGACATTTTGTTGTTAGGGAAATAAAGTGTCTTCTTTTGACTTCCTCATTTTATTTTTGAAATGAGGAATGTCAGAGGATTTTGTTTATTGAACTTAAAAAAATGAATGTCAAGGTTTTTAATCTCAGACTGGTAAAAGAGTTTTGTCAAGATGATCAAGTAAAGATGAATACTTTTTTAGAGGATGTTGAGGTGAAGTTAACCTCTACTAATTTTGTTACTACTGCTACTGTTGATTATTGGTCGGTTGTAATTTTTTACACTCTGAAAAAACCTCAAAAGGAGAGAGTAAAAACAAATTTTTTAGTTGAAGAATTATCACCTCAAGAAGAACGGGTTTTTCAAGCTTTAAAATTGTGGAGAAATAATTTGGCTAAAAAATTAGAATGGTCCTCTTTTCGGGTTTGCCACAATGCTCATTTAATGGCGGTAGCAAAATCTAATCCCAAAACTATTGAGGAGCTCGAATTGGTTTCCGGTTTCGGAAAGACCAGAACGGAAAAATACGGAGAAGCCATATTGACTGTATTGCATTCGGTTTAGCGGTTGTATGCGGTTTAGTAAAACGACAGGATGGGAATTATGTCGCTTTTATGTTTATAGCTTTCTTAAAAATTTAACGATAAAAATAGAAAGTTGTCAACACGAAAACGTTTTCGATGATGATTTGAAAACGACAGAAGATTTTGATAGGATTAATTTGTTTACATTTATTTAACGGTAACTGTCAAAATAACCTTGAAAATGAATCAATTAAGATCAATATTGGTTTTAGCTTTTCTTTATTTAAACCTTGGTTTTGGTTTGGCACAAGTTGGTATTAATACTGCTACACCTTTGAGTACATTAGATATCAATGGTAACTTATCTGTTAAAACTGTTACCCTCAATGGCAGCAGTTCGGCAACATTAATAGATGACGGTGTTTATATTTCTATAGTGCCGTTGGCAACAGATCAAGAGTTCAGATTACCCAATCCGGTTAGTTTCCCGGGAAGGATTTATGTGGTAAGAAATATTCAAAACAGTATTACGGCTAAGCTTACAACCGCTGCGGGACTACTATTTCCTAAAGGATCCACCACCGGTAGCACCGAAATTTATATGTATGAAGGGAATAAAAGGACGGTGATAGTGATTAGTGATGGTTTAAATTGGACCTATTTTGAATAAAAAAAGCCTTCTAATCTTGAAGGCTTTTTAGTTTATTGAGCTTTTTAAGAACATCAAACATCGGACATTTTTTACATCTTTTATCTTCAGATTTCTTATATTTTTCACAACACTCCGTTTTACAATCATTTGAAATCAAGAGTGTTTTAAGGAGCAGTTTCTTTTGCTTTTTGTCCTTGTCTTTGGTTTTATTTTTTTCTTTCTTGCTCACATTACGTTGTCTAAAGTGAAAACAAATTATGGTTTAGCATCCAAAGAAACAGAACTGGTTACTGCTAACTGTTGGATATCGCGGTCAAATAAATACAATCCGCCACGATCTTCCCCAATCAAATTGATTTTGTCTAAAATGGTTTTAGCTTGCGCTTCCTCTTCAATTTGTTCTGCCACGTACCATTGTAAAAAGTTGTGTGTAGCATAATCTTTTTCACCCAAAGTAATATGAACCAATTCATTAATAGAGTTGGATACAAATAATTCGTGTTGATACAATTCTTCAAACATTTCTTTGAACGTTCCGAATTCTGTTTTAGGCGCTTTCAATTCGGTTATTTTGGCATGCGAACCTCTTTCATTCACATACTTTACCAATTTTAACATGTGTTGACGCTCTTCATCAGACTGGTTGAACATGAACTGTGCAACACCTTCCAAACCTTGAGCCTCAGCCCAGCAAGCCATGGAAAGGTAAATTTGCGATGATTCCGCTTCTATGCGAATTTGATTGTTTAATGCTGTTTCGATATTAGTTTTTAGCATAATCTTTTTCTTTTTGGTAAATTTAGAAAAATTATTCGTTCATCAATTCTTGCAGTAACGTTAAAAATTGCCCAACATGATAACCATCGGCCAATCCGTGGTGAACGTGAACGGCAATGGCCATGAATTTTTGACCTTTATCTTCGGTCATTTTTCCATAAGAAATTTTCGGACAACTGTCGGGCCAAGTAAAACTTCGAGCGTGTGAATAAGAAGTAAAATCTATCCAAGGCACGGCTGAAAAGTGAATCAAATTAATTTCGAAATCGCGGGTGATTAATCCGGGAGTGATTTGAATTCGGGCAATTTCCTTTTTGGTTATTTCGGCAAAAGTCGCCAAGTTTTCATCAAATTCTACCAAAGAAAATCCAAAAGTTTTATCGTCTCTTAATATGGTTGCTGAAGCATCGATTCGGTCAAAAACATACACATCCTCACCAATAATGCGGTAGCGAAAATTTTCAACGGCATTGACCGCTAACAAGGTTTTGTGCAAATAATAAGTAAAAAAGATACGCCTAATTCTTTTGCCTTTGCATAAGCTTGGGTACAATCTATACGTGCTGTAACACCAAAAAAAGGTTCCTCCATTTGCTTGAAAAAGGCAAAGTGTTCTTTGCGATTCCAAGCGTTCAAGTCTAATTTATGTTTCACGTTAGGATAATAAAAGAGGTAAAACTTCGGTGATTTTTTCCAAAGCTTTAAAGTTTGGATGTTCTACTTTGTGATTGATTTTTTCGTGTTCCCAAGTCGTATGAAATGGAATGTGAACAGCATGTCCGCCAATATTCAACACCGGTAACACATCAGATTTTAAGGAGTTGCCAATCATAAAAAACTCTTCAGCTTTAATTTCCAAACGCTTCAATAGGTCTTCATAATCCTTCTCTTTTTTGTCTGACATCACTTCGATATGGTGAAAATAATGACCCAAACCGGAATTGTGTAATTTTCTTCTTTGGTCCAATAAGTCACCTTTGGTGGCCACCACCAATTTGTATTTCCCGCTCAAAGCTTGCAAGGTTTCTTCCACACCGTCAAGTAATTCAATTGGTTTTTGAAGCAATTCTTTACCATATTCCGTGATTTTTTCTACCACTTCTATCGATATGGTTTTGTTAGAAATACGCATAGCCGCTTCTATCATCGATAAGATGTAGCCCTTAATGCCGTAACCATAAAGTTCTAAGTTGGCAATTTCGGTTTTAAACAATTCCTGCGATAAGCCTTGATGCGACAAATAATCGCTCATCAAGGCACAGAACTTTTCTTCGGTTTCCTGAAAATACGGTTCGTTGACAAACAAAGTGTCGTCGGCATCAAATGCGATTACTTTTAGGTTCATATCCGTTTATTTTTTCTAACTAATCAAAGCACCATTTCCAACACCATCCGCATCAGGATTCACAAAAACCAATTGACCTTCTTTGTTGTTGGTCATCAAAATCATTCCTTGGCTTTCCACACCGCGCAAAGCTCTTGGCGCCAAATTCACCAATACCGTTACGCGTTTTCCAATCACTTCTTCCGGTGAAAAATGTTCGGCTATACCCGAAACGATAGTGCGAACGTCTATACCGGTGTCCACTTTTAAAACCAATAATTTATTGGCTTTCGGCATTTTTTCGGCTTCCAAAATGGTGCCGACACGCAAGTCTAATTTTGAAAAATCTTCAAAAGTTGTTGTAGATTTTTGAGGTTCTACCACTTGGTTTTCCATGATATTGGCTTTTTTAGTAGCTTCGAGTTTGTCTATTTGTTTTTGAATCTCCGCGTCTTCAATTTGGGCAAATAAAATTTCGGCTTGACCAATTTGGTGACCGGCTTTGGTTAAGTTCCATTGGTCGAATGCCAAATTCCAGTGGTTCAATTGGATGTTCAGCATTTTGCACAATTTTTGCGAAGTAAACGGTAAAAATGGTTCCGATAAAATGGCTAAGGCCGAAGCGATTTGCAAGGCCACATACATTTGGGTTTGCACACGTTCCGGATCGGTTTTTACCATCTTCCAAGGTTCTTCGTCGGCCAAGTATTTGTTGCCTAAACGGGCTACATTCATCAATTCGACTTGTGCTTCTCTGAATCGGTAACGTTCTAAAGAACTGGCAATCACTGCCGGATACGCTTTGAGTTCGGCTAAGGTTTGTTCGTCAACTTCCGTCAATTCATTCGGAGTCGGTACTATACCATTGTAATATTTGTTGGTCAACACCACTACACGGTTGATAAAGTTTCCGAAAACAGCCGCCAATTCGTTGTTGTTTCTGGCTTGGAAATCTTTCCACGTAAAGTCGTTGTCCTTAGTTTCCGGTGCATTGGCCGTTAAAGCATAGCGCAATACATCTTGCTTTTCCGGAAAATCGATTAAATATTCGTGCAACCAAACTGCCCAGTTTTTGGAAGTCGACAGTTTGTTGCCTTCTAAATTCAGGAATTCGTTCGCCGGCACATTATCGGGCAAAATAAAACTGCCTTCGGCTTTCAACATGGCCGGGAAAATGATACAGTGGAACACGATGTTGTCTTTCCCGATAAAATGCACCAATTTGGTATCTTCTTTCTTCCAATAATCTTCCCAATTTTTACCTTCACGGGCGGCCCATTCTTTGGTGGCTGAGATATAGCCGATAGGCGCATCAAACCACACATAGAGTTTTTTACCTTCAGCACCTTCCACAGGCACGTCGATGCCCCAATCCAAATCGCGGGTTACAGCACGAGGTTTTAAGCCATCGTCCAACCACGATTTCACTTGTCCCAACACATTGGTTTTCCAATCTTTTGCATGGTCTTCTAAGATCCATTTTTGCAAAAAGTCTTGGTAGCGGTCTAAGGGTAAAAACCAGTGTTTGGTTTCCTTGATAATCGGCGTTTCTCCCGTAATAGTAGATTTCGGATTAATCAAATCGGTAGCGTTTAAAGTCGAACCGCAACGTTCACATTGGTCGCCGTAAGCTTCGGGATTTTCGCATTTCGGACAAGTTCCGGTTACGAAACGATCAGCCAAAAACTGCTCGGCTTTGGCATCGTATAATTGCTCGGTCACTTCTTCGATAAAGTCGCCGTTGTCGTATAATTTTTTAAAAAAGGCAGAAGCCGTTTCGTGGTGAATTGTAGCGGAAGTTCGGGAGTAATTATCAAAGGAAATTCCGAAATCTTCGAACGATTTTTTGATAATGCCGTTGTATTTATCAATGACTTCCTGAGGTGTAATGCCTTCTTTTTTGGCTTTCATGGAAATGGCTACACCGTGTTCGTCGCTACCGCAAATAAAGGCTACATCTTTACCTTGTAATCGCAAATAGCGCGCATAAATGTCGGACGGGACGTAAACGCCGGCCAAATGTCCGATGTGAATCGGACCATTCGTATACGGCAATGCTGCCGTAATAGTATATCTTTTAGCTTCGCTCAGTTCGGCCAAGCCTCGGGTTGGATTTTCTAACATATTCAGATAAATAGAGTGCAAAAATAACTTTTTAGCCCCGAAATCCCGAATTAATTTTGGGATTTGTTTACTTTTGGGATAGCCAATTTACAATCCTTTTTGATTCATGCGAATCCTTTTAATTTTTGTTTCATTAATTACTTTTTTCTCTTACTCCCAAAAAAAGATGATTACACCTCCTTATCTTCAAAAAGGCGACACGGTTGCTATCGTTTCCACAGCTCGTAAAAACTTAGATGACAATTTGAAACCGACCATCGATATGCTGGAAGGTTGGGGTCTGAAAGTCAAAGTAGGCAACACCATTGGTTTGGATTATTTCCAATTGGCCGGGACAGACGATCAACGCGCAGCCGATTTTCAGGAGCAAATGGACAATCCGAATATCAAAGCCATTTGGTGCGTTCGCGGCGGTTACGGCACGGTGAAAATCATCGATAAATTGGATTTTACCAAATTCAAGCAAAACCCGAAATGGATTATCGGTTTCAGCGATGTAACGGTATTGCACAGTCATTTGAACCGTATGGGCATCGAATCTTTGCATGCCATTATGCCCGTGAGTGTGGCTCGAGCAACCGATGAGGCCAAGAACTCGCTCTGTACGGCACTATTTGGCGAGAAATTACAATATACTTTAGACTGCGATGCGCTCAATCATACCGGAAAAGCCAAGGGCGAATTGGTAGGTGGGAATTTGTCGATTTTGTACAGCTTGTTAGGCTCGGAATCGGCGATTGATTGCCACGATAAAATTTTGTTTATAGAAGATTTAGACGAATACTTATACCACGTCGACCGCATGATGATGAACCTGAAACGCAACGGTTGTTTGAGCAGTTTGAAAGGGATTATTGTGGGCGGCATGACCGAAATGAAAGACAACGAAATTCCGTGGGGCAGAAATGCTTTGGAGATTATAGAAGACACCGTGAAAGGCCTAAATATTCCTATCATTTATAATTTTCCGGCCGGTCATATTCGAGACAATCGCGCATTGATTTTCGGGCGACAAATTACAATGGAAGTTACCCCTGAAACGAGTAAGGTAGTATTTGAATGATGAATTAAGAGTGACGATTTTTGATTTCAGATTGACTATTCAGAAATCATCATTCGTTAACCAACAATCTTAAATCTTTATGGCAGAACACAACGAACTCGGTAAGTTAGGCGAAGAATTGGCCGTGGATTTTCTGCAGCAAAACGGCTATACCATTTTAGAAACCAATTGGACCTTTCAAAAGGCTGAAATAGACATTATTGCGCAGATTGGCAACACTTTAGCGGTTGTTGAAGTTAAAACGCGCTCTTCCATCGAGTTTGGTTTACCGCAAGATTTTGTCAAACCCAAGAAAATCCAATTGTTGGTTAAAGCCGTAAATGAATACGTAACGAGTAACGATTTAGACGTTGCTATTCGCTTTGATATCATCGCTATTTGTAAGGAAGAAAATGATTATAAAATAGACCATATTCCGGATGCTTTTTATCATTTTTGATAAGAACTTCTGAAAAAAAGCGTTGAAAACAGATTTTATCCTGAATTTCAATAACTTTACTCCAAAAATTAATACCGCTATGAAAAGAATCCTACTATTAATTGTATTCCTGAATTGTGCGTTGCTCCCTGCACAAAACAGAATTGCTCAAAAAGTGTCTGAATTGCAGCAAAAAAGTGCCGATTTTAAGCCATTTTCAGTTTTGCAAGCCAAAGGGAATCAATCAGAAGCAACAGTCAACCAAGTGGTGGCAGACGCTACTTTGGCTACAATGAACTTAGCGCAAGTCAATGAGATTGCCCAAAACCAATACGAAGCTCTTAAGCTTCAGATTCCTTACCAAGGACAAAACATCGAAATATTGCTTTACAAAGTCACACTTTTTACGGAAGACTTTAGCTTAGATACCGATAAAGGCAAAAATGTATATTACCAAAAAGGAGCCTACTATCGTGGTATTGTTAACGGAGATGTAAATTCGGTCGCCTCTTTCAATTTCTTCAATGGAGAATGCAACGGAATCATTTCGGCAGAACAATGGGGCAACTTGGTCGTAGGTAAACTAAACCAGCCCAACAATCTGACAGATTATATCGTTTATTCCGATGCCAAAATGAAGGTAGCCAACGATTGGGATTGTTACACCAAAGAAGAAGGATATGAAATGTCTCAATCGACTACAACCGCCAGAGAAACCAATACCGTAAAATGTGTTACATTTTATTTTGAAGTCGATTTTAATTTATACATCCAAAACGGAAGCGATCTTATTACAGCTACCAATTGGATGACTTCTGTGTATAATAATGTTCAAACGCTTTTTACTAATGACGGTATTACCACAGCCTTAAAGTCGGTTTTTGTATGGACTACTCCCGATCCTTATGTTGGTATGCCTTCCGACTCGACTTCAGGAGATTATTTAGGGACTTTTGCGCAAAACAGACCGGTCTTTAATGGAGATGTTGGGATGTTGGTAGGCATTGATCCGGGCGGATTAGGCGGTGTGGCTTATTTAAATTCTATTTGTGGTCAATCCAATTATGCTTATTCAGATGTAAACTTCAGTTATGCTACGGTGCCAACTTACTCTTGGACTGTACAAGTAATTACACACGAATTCGGTCATTCATTAGGTTCTCCTCATACGCATGGTTGTGTATGGAACGGCAACAATACCGCTATCGATGGTTGCGGACAACAAGCCGGTTACAGTGAAGGAAGTTGTGCACAAGGGCCAATACCTTCAGCAGCTGAGAAAGGAACCATTATGAGTTATTGTCATTTAGTTTCCGGAGTTGGTATTAGTTTGGCCAACGGCTTTGGACTACAGCCTTCCGCATTAATAGCGAGTACAGTAGACGCCAAAAGTTGTTTGAGTACCGATTGTATCAACACTTGTATTAATACTGTTGTTGAAATTCAGATTAACAATATTACCCAAACATCTGCAGTAATCACTTGGAACGACTTGGATACCACCAGAACTACTTGGCAAATTTCGGTAACCTCAATCACAGGCGCTTCCTCATGGCAAACAGTTACCGGGAACTCCTATACCGTGACGAACCTATTACCAAACCGCTATTATGAAGTACGATTGAGACCTATTTGTACCGGCATAACACCAACTTTTGAGAAAAAAATATTCGCTACTGAAGGGAACTATTGTGGTGGCATGGTCTTTACAGATTCGGGTGGAGCATCAGGACAGCATACTAATATGGAGTCATTTGTTCGAACCATGATTCCAAATCAACCTAATCAAAGGTTGATGGCAACCTTTACGAGTTTTGAATTGGAGTTGGATTACGATTATTTGTATATTTATGACGGACCGGATACTACTTATCCTGAATTTTTTGCCGGTGGTTATACCGGAACCAACTCGCCCGGAACAATAGTTTCTACAGCCCCTGACGGCTCATTGACTTTCCGATTCTATTCGGATCAATATGTAACGGCTCCGGGATGGATTGCCAATATTTCCTGTATCCAATCGTTAGGTGTGGCAGGGAATGATTTTATAGATTACAGTTATTATCCGAATCCAACCAATGGAATAGTATCCATCAAGTCGAAAGATGCGATCAAAGAAGTTACCGTGTATAATGTTCAAGGACAATTGTTGTGGCAACAAAAAGGCAATGAGTTGACTACGGAAGTCGATTTGTCTTCTTTCTCCAAAGGCACGTATTTCTTCAAGCTGAAGATTAACGATAGAGAAACCAATTTCAAGATTTTGAAGATGTAGGTTGAGAGTGAACCATATAAGTCATATAAGCACATATAAAAAAGGCGTTCCAAATAGGACGCCTTTTTTATTTATTGTATTAATGCAACGAATTATTGAACCATCAATTCCATAAACTCCAACGCTCGGGATATGGATTTCACATTGTCAAATGTCAGCAACAATCGCAAACCGTTTTTGGTTTCTTTCTCTTTCATTTTACAAAGATTACCATGTTGTTGTACAAATCGCAATACCTTTGAGAATTGTCTTGAATTGTAATAATCCGATTGTTGGTCGGAGACAAAATAGCCAATCAACTTGCCCTGTTTCATCACAATTTTTTCAATACCCATATGCGTGGCAATCCATTTGATGCGAATGCTGTTCAACAAAGCCTTAGCTTCTTTTGGTAATGGTCCAAATCGGTCGATGAGCTTAGTTTCAAAAGCCTGCAGTTCTTCCTCGGTTTTAAGATTGCCTAATTCGTTGTACAAATTCAAACGTTCTGAAATATTATTGATGTACTCATCAGGGAACAACAACTCGAAATCGGTGTCGATTTGTAATTCTTTGACATATTCTTTAGTGTCGATGTCGTTTTCGGATTCATATAACTCTTTGAATTCGTTTTCTTTTAATTCTTCAATGGCTTCGTTCATGATTTTCTGATAGGTTTCGAAACCAATTTCATTGATAAAACCACTTTGTTCGCCACCCAATAAATCACCGGCACCACGAATCTCTAAATCTTTCATCGCAATGTTAAAGCCGCTGCCCAATTCACTGAACTGTTCTAACGCCTGAATACGCTTGCGCGCATCTTCGGTCATGGCAGAATAAGGCGGACAAATAAAATAGCAAAAAGCCTTTTTGTTGCTTCGCCCAACGCGACCGCGCATTTGATGCAAGTCGGATAACCCGAAGTTATTGGCGTTGTTGATGAAAATCGTATTGGCATTCGGTACATCCAAACCACTTTCAATAATGGTGGTGGCCACCAAAACATCGAACTCACCATTCATAAAGCCCAGCATCAGTTCTTCTAATTTGCTGCCTTCCATTTGACCGTGACCAATGCCTACACGCGCATCGGGAACCAATCGCTGAATCATACCGGCTATTTCTTTGATATTTTCGATTCGGTTGTTGATGAAGAAGACTTGACCGTTTCTTTGAATTTCATAAGAAATGGCGTCGCGAATCAGCTCTTCATTAAAACCAACCACTTGTGATTCGATTGGATAACGGTTTGCGGGTGGTGTAGTAATTACCGATAAATCGCGCGCCGCCATTAACGAAAACTGTAAAGTTCTCGGGATAGGTGTAGCCGTTAAGGTTAACGTATCCACATTGGCGGCTATGGTTTTGAGTTTGTCTTTTACGTTCACGCCAAACTTTTGTTCTTCATCTACAATCAGCAAACCCAAATCTTTGAACTTAACGTTTTTGTTCACCAATTGGTGCGTTCCAATGATGATATCCAATTTACCCGAAGCCAAATCTTCTAAGGTTTGCGTTTTTTGTTTGGCTGTTCGGAAACGGTTGAGGTAACCAATTTTAACCGGCATGTCTTTCAAACGCTCGCTAAAAGTGCGGTAATGTTGATAGGCCAAAATAGTAGTTGGTACCAAAACGGCGACTTGTTTACTATTGTCCACTGCTTTAAAAGCAGCACGGATGGCGACTTCCGTTTTCCCGAAACCCACGTCACCACAAACCAATCGGTCCATCGGACGGTCTTTTTCCATATCGGCTTTAACGTCTTGGGTGGCTTTGAGTTGGTCGGGCGTATCTTCGTAAATAAACGAGCTTTCTAATTCTTTTTGCAAATAACTGTCGGCCGCAAAGGCAAATCCTTTTTCCAAGCGGCGTTTGGCGTACAACTGAATCAAGTTGAACGCAATGTGTTTGACACGCGCTTTGGTTTTTTGCTTTAAGGCTTTCCAAGCGTTGGAACCGAGTTTGTATATCTTGGGCGGCGTCCCGTCTTTGCCGTTGTATTTTGAAATTTTGTGGAGCGAGTGGATACTCACATACACGATGTCGTTATCTGCGTAAACCAGTTTGATGGCTTCTTGGGTTTTGCCTTCGACTTGTATTTTTTGCAAACCGCCAAACTTACCGATACCGTGATCGATGTGCGTTACATAATCGCCTACAGACAAAGAGTTCAGCTCTTTTAAGGTAATGGTTTGCTTTTTCGAATAGCCGTTTTTGATACTGAACTTGTGGTAGCGTTCAAAAATTTGATGATCGGTATAGCAAGCCACTTGGTTTTCTTCGTCAATAAAGCCTTGGTATAAAGAAGCCACTACCGTGTGGTATTGTTTGCGGATGTCTTCGTGATTTTCTTCGTCTATCGATTCAAAAATATCGTGGAAACGGTTGGCCTGCGCTTCATTGGCACAGTACAAATAATTGGTGTAGCCGTGAAAATGGTTGTCGCTCAAATTGTTCAGCAACAAATCGAATTGTTTGTTAAACGATGGTTGTGGCTGAATGTGAAACTCGAACGTTTTGGTGGTTTTAAACAACGGCTTGTTCGATAATTCAATTAGGGAAAAATCCAAAGCTTTTTTCAAAAACCCTTCTTGGTTTAAAAACAATTGTTCCGGCGAAGCGTGTTTGACGTCTTTAGAAAGTTTGTCGAAAGTCTCGATGGCTTTCCCGAAAAGTTTGTCGAGTTGCGAAGTCAGAAACTCAGTGTTTTCAATGCACAACACGGTTTTATCACTGATGTATTCCAAGAAACTTTCGCGATTTTCTTTGATGAATTTATTTTCTAAATTCGGAATGATGGTAATCTTGTTTTGCTTTTCTACCGAGAGTTGGCTTTCCACATCGAAGGTTCGGATGCTGTCGACTTCATTGCCGAAAAATTCAATGCGATACGGATTGTCATTTGAAAACGAAAACACGTCTAAAATTCCCCCACGAACGGAAAACTCACCGGGTTCAGTGATGAAATCCACGCGCTTGAATTCGTATTCAAACAATACTTCGTTGATGAAATCGATGGAGACATTATCGCCAACAGCAACTTTCAAAGTGTTTTTGTCGAGTTCTTTTCGCGTCACCACTTTTTCAAAAAGCGCTTCGGGATAGGTAACAATGACGGCCGGTTTTTTACGCGAATTGATGCGGTTTAACACTTCGGAACGCAGTAATACATTGGCGTTGTCGGTTTCCTCAATTTGGTAAGGTCGACGGTAGGAACTTGGGTAAAAGAGTACGTCATTGGCGCCTATCATTTGTTCTAAATCGTTCAAATAATAAGCGGCTTCTTCCTTTTCGTTAAAGATGAGCAAATACGGCTTTTCACTGTTTTTGAAAAGCGCATTAAACACAAAAGAAAAGGATGAACCCAAAAGCCCTTTGAGTTGTATTTTGGCTAAAGGTTGTTCTAAACTCTCCGCAATTTGCTTGACTTTCGGCGAATGCAGGTAACGGTTGTATAAAGCGTTTTGACTCAAAACTTAGGGTAAAGATTTTACTTTAGGTGAAGTTGGAATGGCTCTGGTGGTGTCGAGCATTTGCAACATGTCGCTTTCGCCATCTTCCATTTTAATCTGACTTTTACGGGTAATTTCTTCCAACTGAAATTGTAAAGCATTCACTTCGGTGTTGATGCTCGGAATCAATGTTACAATTTTTTGATCGGGAATTTGTTGCAGATGAATGTATAAGTTCACCGCATTAATTTTAGTGGTAATGGCGGCAATGCGGCTTTTAACTTCGGGAGTATTGTACGCCATCGGGATATTGTTATTAAGCTCTAAGGCTCTTTTGGATAAGGCTTTGGCTTTTTGTTTGAAGGCGCCTATACTGCTTTTAGGCTTTTGCCCTAACTCGGTCAAAAACATACGCCATTCTGCCCAGTTGTTGGTTAACGAACCGGCTGTTTGGGTAACGGTTTGCGCATTAAAACGCCATCCCTGATTGATGTTGTTGAAAATGGCTTCTTGTTTTTTAGCTTCTTTTTCTTGTTCTAAGAGTCGGATTTTAGGATCTTCTTGACAAGACACGAGCGTCAGCGAACCGGCGAAGCAAACCAAAAGCAGAGAGCGCATCACAAAACGCAACAAATTGATTTTCATTGACCTTACTTTTTTACATCACAAAGGTACAAAGGTAAAAGGAAACATGGTAAAGATGTAGTTAAAGCAAAGGTAATTTTTAAGACTTTTCCAATTACGAAAACGTTATCTTTGCGAAAATACTCGAGGGTTTATTTAGTCGGCGAGTTTTATGCTTAAAACACACAACATGAATACAAAAATTTTAATCATTGGTGCCTGTGGTCAAATTGGTACCGAACTGACCAAAAAACTCAGAAGCATTTACGGGGTTGATAATGTAGTGGCTTCCGATATCAGAAAGCTGAATATAGACATTGTAAACGAAGGTATTTTTGAAGTAGTCAACGCTTTAGATTACAATCAGATTGAACATTTAATTGAGCAATACCATATTACGGATGTGTATTTAATGGCGGCCTTACTATCTGCAACTGCCGAAAAAAATCCTGCTTTTGCTTGGGATTTGAACATGAATTCGCTTTTCCACGTGTTGAATTTGGCCAAAGCGGGTAAAATCAAAAAGATATTTTGGCCATCGAGTATAGCGGTTTTCGGACCTACAACCCCGAGAAACAATACACCGCAATACACCATTATGGAGCCGACAACCGTGTACGGCATCAGCAAGCAAACCGGCGAGCGTTGGTGTGAATACTACCATAACATTTACGGTGTTGACGTACGCAGTATTCGCTACCCAGGCTTAATCAGTTGGTCAACTGAACCCGGCGGCGGCACTACCGATTATGCCGTTGATATCTACCACAAAGCTTTGAAAGACGGGAAATACGAATGTTTTCTTTCAGAAGACACAGCCTTGCCGATGATGTATATGGATGATGCCATTCGTGCTACGGTAGAAATCATGCAAGCACCGACCGAAAGCATTAAAATTCGTTCCTCATACAATTTGGCCGGCGTGAGTTTTACCCCGAAAGAGATAGCCGCGGAAATTAAAAACCACATTCCGGATTTTACCATTTCCTATAAACCTGATTTTCGCCAGAAGATTGCCGACAGTTGGCCGGCTTCTATAGACGACAGTTGTGCGCAACAGGATTGGCAATGGAAGCACCGCTACGATTTGGCTTCGATGACGGTAGAAATGCTGGAAAACTTAAAATAGAAAAACGCTACCCGTAAGAGTAGCGTTTTTCGTTGCATGGAGTGGTATTTGAGGGTTTTACTGAACAATAGGATCGCGTAACGATTCTAATACCGCTACGATATCGGCGTACAATTCGGTATTAGCTGCTACACCGTTTTGCTGCGCTGCCGCGCCTACGTAGCCTACAAATTTAGTGTAGTCGGCATTGGTAGAAGTGGTCCCCATTCGTGGATTCAACGACGGATTGTGCGCCGTTACCATATCCAAACCGGTATAGGTGTTTACTGCATTTGTTCCGCCGGTATTGAACGAGAAGAAATCGGTTAAGTTGTCTACCAATATGGCTAAGTTGGTCGTGTTTCCCGCACCTACTTCACCTAAAATCGGAGCAAAGTGTGCGCCCAAATTTCCTGAAGCATTGGCTTGCACATCGGCTACAATTAAACCTACTGTAGTGTTCACTACTTTGCGGTAACTTAAACGACCCTGTTCAATCATTTGTCCCGGATTGTCGGGATCGGCCACCATAGTGGTACCGCCTAATCTTTCGTAGATAGAAGGGGTTGGAGCGGGGGAATCATCATCTTTACTACAAGCTGTAAAGGCAAATGTTCCGAAGGCTAAGGACAATAAGGCCCAATTTGAAAACTTTTTCATAACGTTATATTTAGAGGATTAATTAAAGATTCCTTGAATGAACTTGCTGAATTTATATTTGTAACTGTCTTTTTTCATCACAGGACAAACTTGCTTTTGGGCCAAGTTGGCCGGCAGCAAAAAGCGTTCAGCTTTGTAGTTGCCTTTGTTCATGAGCTCGTCATAGACTTTTTTTGAATCGGCTATGTTGTTGTCGTGAAAATACACTACCACATTTCTTTTGACAATAATTTCACTTTTTACCCCTTTAATTTCATGGAGTTTTTTTTTGATCTCGATGGTGCTTAGCGAGTCAAATGGCTTGTCAAAGTCGATGCGACTAATTTGAATATTGGCATTTTCCACCGGTTTCATACTGGCAATGTGGTACACCAAAATACCGAAGAGCAATAAGACAACTCCTAACAGACTCAGCACTATTTTTTTTACGGTTCGGTTGATTCTCATGTCGATTTGTTTTTGCGGTTTCTTGCATTTACGAGAACCAATAGGATTTGGTTTTTAAATCGCTAAAAAATCGAAAAGCGCTATCCTAATGCAGACAGCGCTTTTCTTTAAACAAAAACAAAACTAACCTAATATTATGTTGCTATTGAGTAAGAAATGGGTAGCGTTATACGGGAGCAAAAAGGGCTAAGCCATAAGCCAATAAAATCAGCAACACCAAAATGACAATGATGATGAAGCCAAACAATTGGTTTATTTTTTTATGGATATCCACAGGTGTAAGGTTTCGTTTCTTGTTCTCATATACGAGAAAAGAAGACCTATGGATTTAGGAGCATAAAAATTAGTTCTTTTTTTCTTTTAAAGAAGTGAGTAGCTTGTTCTCGAGCGGTGTTTTGATTTCGACCACTTTGTCAACGTTGTCATTCGGCACCGTCATAGAAAGCACATAGTGTTTGATTTTCCATTGACCGTTGCGGAAAACCAAAACGCCCGAACCGCGACAAATTTTCATCTGCGTATCTAATAACTCATCAAACCAAACGGTTTTTTGGTCTTCACTAACGTAAATATTGCGTTCTAAAGCTTTGAAATTCCAGGCTTTACCACGGTCGAAATACGGTTTGGCGAAAGCTTGAAAAGCCGTTTTGTTCCAATTTTCCGTGGCATCGGTTCCGATAAAAATACCATCATCGGCGATTGCCTCAAAATAGTTTTGAAAGTTCGCTTCGGCGGCGGCTTTATGCCAATTGTCTAATATGACTTCGATTTTTTTCTTGACATTAGCAGGTGTTTCGGTTGTTGAAGTTTGCCCGAAGGTAACAAGACTAACGAATATCATAAGTCCTAAACAGTATTTTTTCATGGTTTTACAATTTGGATTCGACAAGTAAATATAAGTGTTCCATTAGTTAGTAGCGATTAGTTTTTGTATTTTTATGAAAATAATTTTGCCCTATATGAAAAATAGAGCGTGGTTTATCGGGCTGGTCTTGCTGGTGTTACTCGGATTTTCTCTGACGAGTTGGTATTGTGCCAAAAAAGAAAATGTGGTAAAGCCTTCAGCCGAAGCGAAAACTCAATTTCACTACGAGGAAGTTTCATTGTCTTTTGACAGTTCGGCTGTTGCGTCGTTTTACGGCAAATACCCAAAATTGGTCTTGTACCAAAAACAAGCGGTTGATTTGTATCGTAAAAACCTTTACACTTATCTATGGTACGACAAAAAAGGGCGCAAAGAAACGGCGGAAGTCATCTACAATAAAATGAATAATTTGTTGGAAGAAGGCCTACAGGCGAAAGTGCCTTACAAAGAAATTTTGGACGGCATGTTTCCCAAAACCAACACCAAACCAAACGTTGAGGTAGAATTGTTCCTGACCAACTATTATTTTTATTACACCAATAAAGTGCTGCAAGGCATAGACAGTACCAAAACAGAAGAGTTAGGCTGGTATTTGCCACGGAAGAAATTATGTTACGAACAATACCTCGATTCTATATTGGTAGATCCTAAACTGATAGACAATAAAGCCAAACTGATAGGCCAATATTACAAGTTAAAAGAAGTGTTGCAGCGGTATCGCGACATCGAAAAAAACGGCGGTTGGGAATTCATTGATGTGCCTGAAGGCTTCAAACAACTTAAGCCGGGGGACAGTTCCGATTTGGTGATTCAAATCAGAGAAAGATTGTTTTTAACCCACGACATTGCCACCGATTCGAAAAGTAAGGTGTATGACGAATCGCTGCAAGAAGCCATTTTGAAGTATAAAAAGCGCAACGGTTTTTCGGAAGACAAAATTATCCTGCCGAAACATATTTCGGAAATGAATGTGCCGATTAGTGACCGCATTAAAACCATTATGGTCAATATGGAACGCTGCCGTTGGATATCGACCGATTTGACAAAGTCTAAAGAATTTATCGTGGTGAATATTCCGTCTTATCGATTGACTTATTTTAAAGAAGGAAAAGCAGCATTGGTATCTAATGTAGTGGTGGGAACAGCGCTCAATGAAACCGTAATTTTCAGCGGGATGATGAGCTATGTAGTGTTCAGTCCGTATTGGAATGTGCCGAAAAGCATCCGCGACAAAGAGATACTTCCGGCCATCAAAAAGAACAAGGATTATTTGGCCAAACACAATATGGAATGGAATGGTAACAACATTCGTCAAAAACCCGGACCTAACAATTCGTTGGGTTTGGTGAAGTTTTTATTTCCGAATTCCAACAACATTTACTTGCACGACACTCCGGCTAAGAATTTGTTTAGTCAGGAAAAAAGAGCCTTTAGTCATGGTTGTATTCGAGTACAAAAACCAAAGGAATTGGCTCAGTTGATTTTAGAAGAAGATCCGAATTGGACACCTGAAAAAATAGACGCAGCTATGAACAGTGGTAAAGAAAAATGGTACACCTTAAAAAATAAAATTCCGGTATACATAGGTTACTTTACCGCTTGGGTTGACGATGATGGGTTGGTGAATTTCCACAAAGACATTTACGGGCGCGATAATGCGTTGGCGAATTTGTTGTTGGAGGAGTAAGAGATATGTTATCGGCTATACTATAAACAACCGTCCTAAACAATAAACAGACAGAGATGAAATTAACAACACAATTATTTTTTTACATGCTTGCCCTACTGACTTCTTGTAATGGACAGACTTTTAATAAAAAAATAGAATCTGATCTTTTTGTTAAAGGAGACACGGTTAAAGAACTTGGAAGCAACATTATGGTAATTTATCAAGACAAGAGAAACACTTATTGGTTTGGGAGTTGGCAAACCGGAGTTTATAGATTTGACGGTAAAACTTTGATAAACTACACCACTAAACACGGTTTGTATACTGATAGAGTTGATGATATAAAAGAAGACAATTCAGGGAATATATATTTTGCAGGGACGAATCCAAATTCAACAATATCAAAGTTTGACGGACAATCATTTACCCATATCACAGCAATCCCAAGTAATGATTGGAAACTTGAAACGAATGATTTGTGGATAAAAAATTCTTATCAAGCCAAACAAAAAGTTTACCGATTTGATGGAAACACCCTTTTTGAATTGACCATTCCTAAGCCGCCTAAGTTTAACAATCCATTTGAAGTTTACAGCATTTATAAAGACAAAAAAGGCAACATTTGGTTTGGTACAAATCCGGTTGGAGTGTGTCGTTACGATGGAAAATCATTTGAATGGATTACAGAAGAGGATGTGACAGAATTTCGCAATGAAGGGGCAAATGGCGTGCGTTCAATTACAGAAGACAAAAATGGCGACTTTTGGTTCAATACCGAAAAGCGCTATAGTATTTATGACAGTATAACATTAAAAAGCGATCAATTTTATACAAGACACGAAAGCATAGGCAGTTTAGATGGCAAAAATACAAGGGGATTAAATGAATATCTTTCAATAGTAAGAGACAATGAGAATAATTTGTGGTTTGTAACTTACCGTAATGGTGTTTGGAAATATGACGGAACAAAAATTATCCATTATCCTGTTCAAGCCCATTCAAAAGATATTACTTTATTCAGCATTTACAAAGATAACAAAGGCGACCTTTGGGTTGGGACGCACGAAAATGGTGCCTATAAATTTAACGGACAAACATTTGAAAAGTTTAATCCATAATGATAAAGGAAGAGCAGTCTATACTTGCTGTTTTTTATGAGTTGGACTTTTTTTCATTTAAACGCTATCATATGACAGAATGCATTTCGTTGACTTTGCCAATGTAACCGACCTTTAACGTTAAGAGGAGTAAGCAAAACATATTCGACCCTGGGGCAGATGCCCGCAACTTAACTTAAAACTTTTCCCCGTGCTGCGACAAGTCTAATCCCATATTTTCCGATTCTTCCGACACTCGGATTGGAATTAGGGCATTGGTAATTTTGAACAACAAATAGGCGCCGCCAAAAGTAACTACAGAGACCAGAACTAAGGCCATCATATGGTGACCAAAAACACTCCAGCCTCCATACAACAAACTCGCATTTTCACCTTTGGCAAAAATAGCCGTAAGGATCATTCCCATAATACCGCCCACACCGTGACAGGCGAATACGTCGAGGGTATCGTCAATTTGTTTTAGTTTTTTCCAATACACCATTTTATTGGAGACAATAGCGCCGATAAATCCGAAAAAGATGCTTTGCGGAATGCTTACATAACCCGCAGAAGGCGTAATGACTACCAGTCCTACTACGGCACCGATACAAGCCCCTAAAGCAGACACTTTACGGCCGTTCATTCGGTCGAAAAATACCCAGGTCAACATAGCTGAAGCGGAGCAAATGGTTGTGGTCGCAAAAGCCATAGCCGCAGTAGCATTGGCCGCTAGGGCTGAGCCTGCATTGAATCCGAACCAACCAAACCACAACATACCGGTGCCTAACAATACAAATGGGATGTTGGTGGGAATGTGTTCGCTGTTTTTTCTTTTTCCCAAGACTAAAACACCTGCCAAGGCCGCAAAACCGGCACTCATGTGAACGACCGTTCCACCGGCAAAATCCTTTACACCGAAATAGCTACCCAACAGACCATTCGGGTGCCAAATCATGTGGCATAAAGGGGCATAAATACAAAGGGTGAACAAACAAATAAAGAGCAAAAAGGAAATGAAACGGATGCGTTCGGCCAGTGCGCCGGTGATGATGGCCGGGGTAATCACAGCAAACTTCATTTGGAATAAAGCAAATAAAATAAAGGGGATAGAAGAAGCCATGGTGCTGTGCGGGTTCATGGCCACATGACTAAAGAAAGCAAACTCGAAGGGATTGCCAATGATGCCGTAATGAGTGCCGCTGATGGTTGGGCCAATGGGACTTCCGAACGACAGGGAAAAAGCCACAACCACCCAAAGTAAGCTAACCACGCCTAAGCAAATGAAACTTTTGAGCATGGTGGAAATCACATTTTTTTTGCCCACCATACCGCCATAGAAAAAAGACAAGCCCGGCGTCATTAATAATACCAAGCAGGAAGCTGTTAACAACCAAGCCACATCGGCATAATTGATGGTGTCGACAGCATTAAAGGTTTTGAGATTGTCGGTAGCTTTTTCGGGCCAGAATAAACCGGCTACTGCTACTGCGGAAACCAACAAAAAGGCAAAAATCCAACGTCTTTCTATTTTCATAATTTCTTAGTTAACCCATTTTAATTTAGGGTAAAATTATAAAAGATAGTTTAATAATTGCATTTAGTGCTATAAAAAATAGGGTCAAACTGTAATTTTTGTATTTAATATAATATTTATACCCTAAGAGCAGCTAATATTTTAATAGTTGAATTTTTTGTGCTGAAAATTGAAAAACCTTCAAGTGTAATGAGGTGATTACCCATTCAGATTTCGGGAGTATCACAAACAATCATTCGTCTACAGTTAAAGTCGTTTGGTCTAATGTAAAATGCAATTGGGCGAATTTATCCCATAAAAAAAAGTATTCTTGCTAACATTGTGATTGTCAAACAAAACGCAAACTAGGAATTGTATTTTATGAAAAACGATGTATTCATCATAGCATCAGTAAAAATAATTCCAAACGTTGGTCGGTTATTCTTTCATACCGGAAACCGACCAACAATTGTTTGTAATCCAATTATTCAGTATAACCGGAGTGAGACGATTGATGAGTCTCTTAACACCATTCCCACAAATACCAACAAAGTGTTAATCAGCACTTCTGCACCTATACAAGTTAATACCAATACCACAATTCATTCCCCGACCTTATACAATTCCTCCTTCATAGTTCATTCCCCTTTTGGAGGAGGAAAGGTCAAAACCATTAACCCAAGCGGAAGTGCTACTCATTCCGGGAGCTTAGCAAAGTTTTATAAAAAGCCATATCACTCTGTGATATGTCCCAATGTATAGTAGAGTAATGTGATTTTTTTAGTTAGGTCCCCGCAATAATTATTGGGCGTTGCGGGGACTATTTTTTTCCACTCTTTTTTTGCAACGCTTTCATGTCGGCATTCTTAAAGTTTGCGGCCGCAGCGGTGTAGCCCAAATAAACAATTTCTCCGGTTTGCGCGTTGGTCACGGTCACAAATTTTTCGCTGGGGGTTTTTACGAACAACAAGTAATAAAACGGCACAGAGCTGTTTGCAATTTTCTCATTGAGTTCAGCTGTTGAGAGCACTTGGTAAGCTAATGTATAGCCTTCGAAGATTTCTTTTTCGGGGTATTTTTTGCTTTCGTCATCGGAGTTTTTGCCGAATTTGGTCAGCACATAATCGGGGACATACAAGGTGCTTCCGGCCATTTTTTGCAATTCAGCAGTATTGGCTATTTCGGTTTTGGCACTGCACTCATTGCCTTTTTCCAGCAAAGTGCAAAGTTGTTGCAGGTAGTTGCTCAGCACACCGACACCCCAGTTTTTAAAGTGTCCGGCGGCGTCATACTCCATTTTATACATCGCACTCGGATTGTTTTGCGCATAGTAATCGGCAAAGAGTTCTATAGTGGCCACCACTATTTTATCTGCTTGATTGAAATGTCTTCTTTTCTTTGGGTCGTAGGTGAATTTGCCATTGGTGGTCCACAGTTCCAAATACATGCGGGTTTCGGTAGACGCCAAGGTGCTGTTGGAGGTAGTCATGTTAGCGCCCAAGGTGACAAAGCTGTTGTTAGGGGCGATGTTTTTTTCTACCTCTGTATATTTAATACATTCTACTTTACTGAGTGACCACGCTTTTTTAATAGCCGCTACATAGACCGCAGCCGCAGGCGAAGCCGGATCTTTCATGGCGAAGTAGGTAGTGCCTTGTTTGATTTTGGCGATTTCGGCGGTGTTGGTGAGGGTGATTTGGGAGAGGCTGGCCAACGGTAGCCCTAACACTAATAAAAGCAGGATTAACTTTTTCATGATAAGCATCTTAGGTACCCAAATGTAATAAAATTTATAGTTATCCTATGCTATTTGACATAATGTATGTTTTGATATAGTACTCATATAGTAAGTAGGGCGCAGATAGGGAGGAGATAGGAAGGAGGGTATTGATTTGTCATTCCGACGGAGGAGGAATCGCATTAGTCTTACGAATTACTGTTACGATTTGGGAAATACAACTATCCAATTCCTTTTTTACATTTTTAGCCCAAAAACGTAAAACTATCCAGCCCGATTGTTCCAAAAAAGCAGTTACTTCTTTATCGCGTTCTATGTTGCGTTCAATCTTTTTATACCAAAACTCTTGGTTGGATTTGATTTCGTGTTTTTTGGTTTCCCAGTCTTTGCCATGAAAAAACTCGCTGTCTACAAAAACAGCGAGTTTGTATTTTTTGAAGGTTAAATCCGGTTTGCCAAAAACTTTTTTGTTGTTTTTGCGATAACGATATCCTAATTGCCACAAAGCTTTTGCCAATAACACTTCTTCTTTGCTGCCTTTGTTTTTGACGGCACGCATGTTTTTGGAGCGTTGTTCTGGAGTGTGGCGGTCCATTACAATAATCCATCTTCAATTAATTCTCTTAATTTTGCCATTAAGTTTGTTCTATGGACGCAGTAAGTATTTTTATCTTCTGCATTAACAAGTTTTCTTAGTTCTTCTTGTGTCAATTTGAAACTATAAAAAATAATAACACAATCTTTATTTACCTCGCGAATATTTCTAATAACTTCGTCACCATTAATTCCATCTCCACCGTTGTGTAGATTGTAATCAATACAAAAAACTAAAGACGATGGAATATTCTCTGCAACTTTCTTGAATTCTCTTGAATCACTTTTAGGAGTAATTTCAAATTTTATATTGTTAACTTTTTGAATATCGGTTAATTCATCTTCAATAGATGGTAGGTATTGTTTATTATCTTCTACCCATGTTATATCAATTACTTTAGTGTGTTTTTTAGTCATGTTTTTTAATTTTTAATTTAAACGTTACTCCTTTATTAGTTTTGTTGTCAACCGAAATAGTCATTTGTTCGGTTTTGGAAATAATACTGTTAACATGAAAAAGCCCTAGGCCTGAACCAGATGTTGTTGTAAAACCAATTTCAAAAATATTTTTAACATCATTATCAGAAATCCCAATACCATCGTCTTCAAATATTACTGTCAATTCATTATTAGATACTTCATAACTTATATTGAAGTTTTTTGATTTTGCTCTAATAGAATTACTTACAAGATTATCAATAATTATAGTAATTTCTATAGGTCTGAATGAGCATATAAATTTTAAGTTTGAATCGTTATGTGACAAAATATTTATATCTTCGGATCTTATTTCTTTTAAAATATTATTACAATACTCGTCAATGTATTCAATTAAATCTTTTCTTATTTCTTCTGAATAAAGTTTGAAGTTAGCCTTTGTAGAAAATTGAGCAACAGCTAAAATCTTTCTGTTTTCAAGACTAATTTCCCTCAACTTTCTACCTAATTCTTCATTAGTGATTTTTTCACCTCTATTAACCCTTTTATATAATCCAGTAACATAGTTATTTATTATATCTGAAGATATTCCTATGCTGTGCATGAAGCTAATGATTTCATCTAAATCTTGAGATTTTACAGATTTCAGAAATAAATTTTCTGAGGTTCTTTCTGAGATGATTTTATCTTTTTCTCTTATTTCGTCTTCAGCAATTTCTGCTGTAGTTAAAGCATCCTCTAATCTCTGTTTGATACTTTGAACATTTTCTAACAACTCATTATTTCCGGAATTACGTGCTATATTTTCAATTGAATTTAAAACGGCAAATGCGCTTTTATTTTCTTCTTGATTTAAGCCAATTATCTCAAGTAAATTAGGATTAAAGTTGATTGATAAAACGTCATTATTATGAACGCCTGAAATATATCTTATAATTCCCTCTAAATTATCTTTATATCCTTCAAATCTTTTGAACTCAATACCATATTTGAGAAATTTCATTACATAGTTTTCCAGTTTTGAAATCACAGAGTTAATCAAATATGACTCTAATTGAAAATAGCTTTCGTTTTTAACTAATCCATCTCCACGGCTGGTAGTTTCTTTAAATTCATCATTGTCCCCGGAAATTTCAACACGACCAATTAATTCTCTAGTACCAACGTGTTGACCGATTTTTTTTTGTTGTCTGGTATCAAGAGAAAAAGTATTTTCACCGGGTTCACCATAGGGATAAATACGGATATTATTTTTATAAAGAAAAACAGAGCCGTAGTCATGAGCTCTAATTCCCATAGATCTTGTAAAATTATAGCGCGCTCTTTTGTCAAGATAATATAGCTCTATGAATACTGAAGATAACCTCCTAAATTCAGAATTGCGCTCGACTATCTTATATAGAGACTCTCCTTCTTTTAAAAACTCAGTAGTTATAGTTTGCCCATCTGCTGATATTTCAGATTTTATATGAATGGTTTTGTTTTTTAATACAGATAACAGATTATTTACTACGTAACCATTAATTTTCCAGTATGGATTGCCTTGCCCTTCATCATAACTTTTGAACTCTTCAGCAATAACATTAATATTGAAATTTCTATTGTTATCGGCTTCAAAAGGATTGATTAATTTAGATAGAGAATGTTTTAATCTTATTATTTTGTCTTTATTCCAATTTGCATCCGGTCTTAATCCGGTTATTTCCAGATATGTTCCTGTTTCAAATTTTGAAGGATTCTGATCGAGAACTTTATGGTCAACAGGAATATCTTTAAATTCGGCTTTTGCGTTTTCTTCGAATTTTGTCCAGTCTACGTTGATTTCCTCTATTACAGAATTTATTTGGGCCTTTTTAGATACCAAGCGTAAGTTGGTGCCAAGTTTGTCACAAGAAAATCTTCCTATTCCTTTTGCACCGGCAAAATATTGTCTTGAACTAATTTTATCTCTATAGTCAATATCTTCTGTTCCGTCTTTTTTTGCGGAGTATGCCACAAATAACCATTTATTTAAAAGATCATCATAGTTCATGCCTTTACCATTGTCCATAATGATAATCTTACCTTCAGGAGTGAAAATATTTTCAAAGACAATTTCTACTTCTGTGGCATGGGCATCAAATGAGTTTTTAACCAACTCAAATACGGCAATGTATTCGTCGGTAATTAAGTCGCGACCAATAATGTTTTTCAGTCCGGAACTTATTCTGAATTTTAATTCGTCACTCATTTTATAAATCGTATTTGTAAGTTCAGTTTAAAATATAACTCATTGTTGTCTTTATAAACTGTTCCAAACTCGTGACGAGTACTACTTGCAGTGTCTAATTTGGTGTTGTTCAAAAGGTAGCTTTCAAATTCGTTTCTGTTGTAAATGTGATAACACAGTACTTCTCCATCTTCCTTAACTATTAAATAGCCGCCTGTTGCGTCATATTCACCCGTCCATACTTTAGAGGGCATCATACCTAAAGCTATATCGGTTAGAAAACGTTTTATTTTATAGCTGTAAAATTTATGGTCGTTTGAGGTGTCAAATTTCAGAGGGTTTTTTTCTTGAATACTTTCCACTAAACTCTTCATGGTTGAGTTTTTACCGGTATAAAAAGCAAACGTTATCTCCCCAATTATTTCAGGAAGCAAGCTGTCAATGAGGGTAAGGTTGTTTGAAAATATTTTTTGTTCGGTCCCGATAAAGTTAAATTTTCCTCCTTTTTCAATTAAAGCAGATATTCTGTCTTTGATTTTGTTTTTGCTGTTTATTGAATTAATCGTGTCAATTTCATGATCAGTCAAATTAACATCATTAATTTTATAAATAAAGTTGGTCGTTTTTCCAGCGTTTAAAAGTGTTGAAGGGTTTCCGATTTGTGATTTAATACTGAATCCAAGTAATGGTGTTTGATTGGTTCTTAAATCATGTATCACTATGTTAATGTCACTTTTGGTTCCTGAGCCGGCTTTCAAAGAAATACATTTGATGTCATTCATAAATTCCTCTATTTCAGGAACTGCAAAAGTTCTGTCACTGTTGGCTTTAATTTTTTCAAGTAAAAAAGTTGCTCTTTCTTTGAATGTTGCCATCGGAATTCGAAGCAATTCTTTCCCTTCTGACGAAATTACTATGTCCTGATTAACACAGTATTCAAAAGTACCGTTGGATTCGGTTCTTAGTATCTTTACAATAGGGTAGAAAACATCTTTTATCCTTTCGATGTTTTCATTGCCTGGTACCAGTTTACCATCGCCCAAAAGTTTCAATAGTGTGTAAATTTCACTCCATTCTCCAACGTTTCCGGTAAGCATATTTATAAATCTAAAAGATTGATTATTTTCTCCGCCGTTGCCTGTATAGCGGGAACCGCTACGGAATTACCAAATTGTTTATAGGCAGAAGCATCTGCTACCGGAATTATATAATTATCCGGGAAACCTTGGAGTCTTGCCCATTCTCTAGGAGTCATTTTACGAATACCTTCTCTATTTACTTCTCCGCTGATTTTGGTTACAGGATTGAAGTTTGTCAGGCGATCATCGTAAATCAGGTTTCTTTCTCTCCCCATTCCACCACAAACAATGGCGTTAGAAACACCATCATTTGGAATTATTTGGTAACCAAATCCGTTGCCCTTTCCTTCATGGCGTGCCTTGTGGGCTTTTAAGGTGTTTAAGTAAACATCTGATAGATAGTATTTAACAGAAACTTCTTTTTGTTCCAGAATCTCTTCCAAAACCACATTTTGGTTAGTAGGTTCAGGATATTGAAAAGAGTCTATTCCTAAATCATTTCTGAAACCTACTATGTAAATACGTTCTCTGTTTTGCGGAACACCAAAATCTTTAGCATTAATTATTTTTGGTTCAGGCACATAATATCCAAGGTCGTTTCTTAATACATTTAGAATCGTTGCCAGTGTTTTTCCTTTATCGTGATTTCTGAGTCCTTTTACATTTTCCAGGAAAATAGCTTTGGGTCTTTTTTGTTTGATAATTTCAGCTACATCAAAGAATAGTGTTCCTCTGGTATCTTCAAAGCCTCCACGTTTACCGGCGATTGAAAAGGCCTGGCACGGAAAACCGGCACAAAGTAAATCGAAGCCGTCAGGGATATAGTTTTTAGTTCTTTCCTTGGTAATGTCTCCAAAGGGTACTTCTCCGAAATTAGCACGATATGTTTTTTGGGCTTCTTTGTCCCATTCACTTGTAAAAACACACTTCCCGCCCAGATTTTGCATGGCCAATCTGAATCCGCCTATTCCCGCAAATAAATCGATGAATTTGAATTTATAATTTTTAGGAGTAGGAAAAGGCACTTCTTCAACTTCAAACAGCAGTTGTTGTAAAGCAACATCTTGAACCAAGTTAAGTTTCTCTTCTTCATTCTTATATTCAACGATTTGCTTCAAATATTCAGTCGCTTCTTTTTCAAAATGAGCTTTAACTCCATTATGATAATTGTGTAAATAGTGAGTTAAAACAGCTTTTCTGTTGTCATCATTATCTGCAAAGCGAATTTTGAACTTTTTGTTGTCGAATTCTTCAATTTTTACCTTTTCTTTTGCTCCCATCTTCTTAAACTAAATTCCATTTTGTTTTGTTGCAAGTTCGTGAATTTTGTAATTATATAGTCTTGTTTATCCTCAAAATTTATGAACAATGCCATAGGACTGCGCTTAAGGTGACAAAGTGAAAACTTCTCGATATTATTTTACAACGTAAAAACTACTGTTTTCACGCTGCAAAATCACTCGAAGTGACTGCTGCCCTTCGACCCTTCGACTGCGCTCAGGGCAGGCGAGCTCAGAGTGACAAAATGTGCAAAACAAAAAACCCCAACGTTTCCGCCGGGGTTTAAAAAACTACTTATTCAACTAACCCAATTTATTTTATCAGTAATTTTTTGGTGATGCCCTCGGCTGTTTTGACCAAGTAGAGGCCTGCCGCCCAGTTGTGGGTGTTGAGGGTTTGTGCTGCTTTTTGCGACAGTAGTAGTTTGCCGCTTAGGTCGTACACTTCGATATCGGCGGCGCGGTTAAAATACACCAGACCGTTGTTTTCGCTCGGGTTCGGGAACATAGCAAAGGTATTCGCAGGTTGGTTAACCTCCGGTGTGGAAAGGTTGGTGGTGTTCACTTCAAAAATAGTGATCGTACCGCTGATTTCATTGGCTACTAAAATATAGGGCAAACCGGTTGGACTGTTTTCAGGGGCTACATAGGTAATGCCTTCCGGACCGTGGTCTCCGCTGTAGGCCGAAGTACTGCGACTGTTTTTATAATCGGTAAAAGTTGGATTATTGGGGTCGGTTATATTGTACACCATCACACCACCTATGCGTTCTAAGGAAATAAACGCAAAGGTTTGTCCGCCTATAGTGGCTAAGGTTACGCCTTCGGCTTCCGGTCCTTTGGCACGGCTTCTGCCTTTTGGGGTGTTGTTTTCGTGGTCGGCATTAAAAAGGGTTGGGTAATTGGCCGCTGTGTACCTTTCAAAATCGTCACCGCTGTCGTACACCAACTGTTGGGTATTGGCATTGAAAATAGAGAAGGAACGCGAACCCACAGCATGGATGGCTTCAAACTCACTGTCGGCATCCGTATTGCCGTTCAGGTTGGTTACACGGTAACGCCCCATATTGTAGGATTGTTTTAACACGGCAGCATTAGGGAATATGGCAGGGTCTAACACATAACCGGCTGCGCCTACGGTAGTTCTTTCGTTTAAACCGTCGTATTCTTTTTCGTCGCCTTCATTAGCGGTTACCAAATAGGTGGTGCCGCCAACAGTATAGTTAGCAATGGCATCCGGAATGTAGTAGGCATTGATAGGCCAGTTGGCAATTAGCACTTGACCGTTGTTATCGGAGATGTCAAAACCGTTGCCCGGGATGCTGACGTCTTTGGTGCCTAAAGCCCAAACGCCTGTAATGGTAGTGTTGCTGAGGTTGATTTCGGCTACCGCGTTGTTTTCTTGTAGGGTTACCCAAGCTTTTTGAGAATCCGAATTAATGGTGATGTATTCCGGCTCGAAGTCTTGCGACAAAGTACTCGTCGCTTTTAATTTTCTAACACCCGAAGCGATTAAAGCGGTTTCCTGTGCGTTGAAAGCCGTAAACAACAAAGTAGTCACATTGGCTTGACTCAAAGAAGCGATGCCGCCCGAAATATCAATGATGCTTACCGAACCTTCCGGGTCAACGGTATAAGCGGTGTTCGGTTGGCCTTCGTTGGCGGTTAAGACTTTAGTGCCATCGGGAGAAAAGGTAATCATATCGGGCAAGGCGCCTACGCTAACTTGGTTTAAGAAAGTACCGTTGGTATCGAAAAACACTACGGAACCGTTTAAGGTTTCATCAGCATTGGGCGAGGCTACGGCTACTACGCCATTTTTTACCGCTACACTGGTTACACCGCCGTAAACATTCATATTGATCGAGTTGACTACGGAAGGCGCTGTAGGGTCGGCAAAGTTGATGATGTCTAAAAATCCGGCTACGGCACTCGTGGTAAATAACCGTTGGGAAGCGGCATCGTGTACTACAATTTCGCAAGTACTGCTATTGCTACCCGAAGGATCAAAACTACCGATGTAATTTAACTCGATTTCTTCGCTGGCCACAGGCGCCAAACGGTCGTTATCGATAATGTAAATCGTAGCCATAGTGTTTCCGATAAGTGTTAACCCAACAGGATTTTCTAAGCTCACCACAAAATATTCGGCTTGTTGTTCTTCAACTGTATCGTCAACAATAGGAATATTGAGGGTTTGGGTTAAAGCGCTGCTGCTATTGAAGTTGAGTGTTTGCGTAGTCAATGTAAAATCGGCTGCATTGGCAGTACTAAACGGGGCTGTTTTAACCACCATATCTACCGAACCGGTTTGCGGATTGGACAAGTTTAGGGTTAAAGCCACAGAGCCGGCATTTTCGTTTACGGTAATAAAATTCGAGGCTAAAGCGGCGGTAGCACTACCCGTAATAAAAGTAACCGCAGTTGTAGCAGTAATGGCATTGTTGTTTACATCTTCGATGGTGTTAGGCAACAAAGCCAAGTAGTAGGCTTGGCTGTTGTTTAAAGCAGCAGTCGGAACTATAGTTATAGTGTTGCCGTTTACGGTAGTGGTAAAAGGCACATCGATACCTGAGGCATTGCCGAGTTTGAAAGCGATTAAGGCAGCGGCATTACTGTTGTTTAGGGCTGAGTCGTCAACCAAGCGAACGGCTTCGTTAAAGGTGAGGGTTGGGTTTACGGTGGCCGCTACATTTATTGCGCCATCGGCCGGAACAAAAAGCGTTACAGGAGCCGTTGTATCGGGCGCTCCGGAAGGATTGCCTTCCAAGGTAAAATTGTCAAAGCGATTGTTCCCTACAGTGCCGCCTGAACCTTGTAAAAACTCCACTTTCAGTTTAAAGTTCGGATTATTATCGGTAGTAGGAATAGCGGTGAAGTCGAGTGTAGCTAAGGCAGGATCACCGTTGTTGGGAATGATGTTGGTTAAGAAAGTATAAGTACTGCCATCGGTACTGTAAGACCATACCTGAGTTCCTGCTCCTGAACCGGAACGGCGGGTAGCAAATTTTACAATCACGTCTTCAAAACCTGTGGTGGGCAAGGCAAATTCTAACGCACCGCCAATGGGGTCGTTGAAGCGCAAGTGCGTACCCGAAGCATCGCCGTTACGGGCATTGAGGTTTTGTACGTTAAAGTTTTGTCCGGTTCCGCCGGCAAAATCAATGGTGCTGATGCCTCCCGGAATGGCAGTAAGGGTTGCACCACCAAGGGTTTGAGAGGGCGTAGTAATGGTAGTTACCGAAGTGTTGTTGTTGAAGTTCCAATAGTGTACTAAAGTTTGACCGAAGGAAAAATTGGTCAGTAAAAACAGTATGGTAAAAATCAACAATCTTTGGGCGTAGTTGTGGTTCATAGTTGTTTTGTTTTTGATTGATGCAAAGCTCTTCTTACAGTGTTAATTGGTGATTAAGTCAACGACATTGGTTTATTAAGAAGTGGTGGCGGAAGTTTTATTTTTTGTTACCAAAGCGTTTTGGTGTTTTCAATTTCTTAATGTTGCGATTACCGCCTGCGCGGGAATGACAATTGAGGAAACAACAAAAAACCCCAACGTTTCCGTCGGGGTTTCTTATCAAGTTAAGAGGTAACTACTACCAAATCTTCACACGCTTTTCGGGTGCTAAGTATAAGGAGTCGTTAGGTTTAATATTGAACGCTTCGTAGAATTCCGGAATGTTGCGTACGGTTCCGTTCACACGGAATAAGGCCGGCGAGTGTGGGTCGCCCGCAATTTGACTGCGCAAAGCTTCTTCGCGGATTTTCTCAGCCCATACTTGTCCCCAGCCTAAGAACACGCGTTGCATACCGGTAAAGCCGTCCATTACCGGCGCTTCTTTGCCGTTCAGGGTAGCTTTGTAGGCTTTGATGGCAATGCTTAGTCCACCCAAGTCGCCTATGTTTTCCCCTAGGGTAAAGGCACCGTTCACATTTAAATCAGGGAAGGCTTTGAAACTGTTGTATTGCTCAACCAAAGCCGAGGTTCTCTTTTTAAAGGCGGCTAAGTCTTGTGGTGTCCACCAGTTTTTCATGGTTCCGGTACCGTCGAAGGCACTGCCTTGATCGTCAAAACCGTGGCCAATTTCGTGTCCGATAACGGCTCCGATTCCACCGTAGTTTACCGCATCGTCTGCATTTAAATCAAAGAAAGGCGGTTTTAAAATGGCAGCCGGGAATACAATTTCGTTTAACGATGGGTTGTAGTATGCATTTACGGTTTGAGGATTCATGCCCCATTCGGCACGGTCCACGGGTTTGCCTAATTTGGCCAAGTTGCGGTTGTATTCAAATTCGGTCGCACGAGTAGCGTTACCGTACAAATCGTTTTTCACAATTTTCAGGGCAGAGTAGTCGCGCCATTTATCAGGGTAGCCAATTTTAATCATAAAATTATCTACCTTTTTCAAGGCTTCTTTTTTAGTAGCGGCACTCATCCAATCGAGGGTTTTGATGCTTTCGGCGTAGGCTTTCAATAGGTTTTTCACCATTTGCGTCATGCGCTCTTTGGCTTCCGGAGAGAAGTGTTTTTTAACGTACACTTTTCCCACTACTTCGCCTAAACCACCGTTCACCATTTCTACGGCGCGTTTCCAATCTTCTTGTTGGCTTTCGGTACCGTACAAGTTTTTGCCATAGAACTCGAAGTTTTGTTTGTCGAGTGCCGTGGTTAATAAGCCGGCAGAACCATTAATCACGCCCCATTTTAAATAGGTTTTCCAAGTGTCGATAGGCGTGTTTTTGATAAGGTTGTTCAGGTTTTTGGTGTAATCTACTTGGGTTACAACCAATTTCTTTTCACGGTCAACTCCTGCATTTTTCAGCATGGCCGTCCAATTGAAGTCGGGCATCAAGGTTTTTAAGTCTTTTACCGCATACACGTTGTACAATTTTACAATGTCGCGCGTGTCTTCTTTTTTCATTTGTTGGCTGGCCAATGCGGTTTCCAGCGCCATAATTTTAGCTGCATTTTCGGCAGGGTTAGGCATGTTGGTTAGTTGGAACATCTTTTCGATGTGGGCCACATATTTTTGACGGATTTCGGTCATTTTGGCATCGGTTGCCAAATAGTACTCGCGTTCCGGTAGGCCCAAGCCACCTTGCCAAGTGATTAAGGTGTGTTTGGTTGGATCTTTAAAATCCGACATCACCGATACGGAAAACGGAATAGATACACCGGCACGGTTGGCTTTCCCGAAATAAGCAGCCAAGTCATCGTAAGAAGCAATAGCATCAATGGCTTTTAACTCCGGTTGGATGGGCGCAATTCCTTTAGCATCACGGCCTTTGCGGTCCATGAACGAGGCGTAGTAATCGCCTATTTTTTGTTCGTCGGTACCTTCGGCATTGTTGCCTTTGGCGGCTTCTTCAATAATAGCTTTGACGTCTTTTTGCGATTGATCGTACAACATATCAAAAGCACCATAAGAGGATTTGTCGGCCGGGATCTTGGCGGTTTTCATCCAAGTACCGTTTACGTACATGGCAAAGTTATCGCCGGGTTTGACCAGCGTATCCATATTTTTTTTGTTGATACCCGAAGTGAGTTCTTTTTGGCTGCAGGAAGCTAAGCATAAGGCTGCCAGCAATACCATTGAAGTGTTTTTCATTGAAGTTTGGTTTTATTTGTAATAGCTAAGTTAACAATAAAGTTTGTTGCTTTAACTTAAAAATTGTTACAAAGCGTAGTTCAAATTAATGCTCCAACGGTAGCGCGCTTCCACATTGCCGGCATTTAGATTTTGCGTTATCGGAATCATGGCATTGGCGCCCAACGAAAATTTGTTTTT
>Ga0207952_1000340_pt1 | contig 42294 bp, 44 predicted proteins | sample SubbioR12Aug_8Ca_FD_184831 | JGI IMG/M metagenome (GOLD analysis project Ga0207952, IMG submission 184831) | Serpentinite rock and fluid subsurface biosphere microbial communities from McLaughlin Reserve, California, USA - CR12Aug_8Ca (SPAdes) | ecosystem: Environmental > Terrestrial > Deep... | reverse complement strand
CCGATGCGCCAATAGGGCATTTCAAAACCTATTACAAAAGTGTTGTAGATGGAAATATAGAACCAATACTTTTAGACTTACTTTACACACCAAATCCATACCCCGAAGTTCAAGAACTACCAATTAAGCATACATGGTTATCAACCTCAAAAGAAGAAACAATAATTACAATGCCAACTTTTGATGCTATTCTTGGTGATAAGCTAACAGCATTTGCACCAAAAACAACCGGAATACTATACAGCAAAAATCGTCCAGTAGAAATCATAAAACAGCTATACGATATTGCATTTCTTTTTGATAATATAGCCAATATAGAAATTGTTAGAAGCAGTTACAACAAAGTAGTTCAAGAAGAAATCGGTTTCCGAAAATTAAACATAACTGCAAATGAAGCATTAGAAGATACTTGGCAAGCGTGTTATACCTTAGCCGAAAGAGATTCAAAATCAGAGGAGTTTAATCATTTACAACTAGGCATTCGAAATTTCACCAATTTCACTATTGACCGATTCAGCATTGATGAAGCAATAACCGCAGCAGCTAAAGTCGCTTACCTAACCAAACTAATACAATCCGAAGAAGAATTAAAAATAGAAAGATTTAAAAATCCATTAGAAATAAAAGAGTGGATAATTGAAGACCAGGAATTCAATAAATTAAATAAGTTAAAGAAGAACAACCCGGAAGCTTTTTACTATTGGAATAAAGCTCTTTAAAAAATAAATAGCCTATGACTAAGAATTTATTAGATATTTCCACTGAAGAACTTTTAGAAAAATTTGGAAAAGGTAAACATGTTCCCGGTTCAGGAAGTGCTGCAGCATTTCAGGGCATGATTTCTGCAAAATTATTAGTCACAGTTATAAGTCTGACATGCGATAAGAAAAGAGAAAAAAATTATGGTGCTGTTGCGCCGGAATTACTTAAATTACTTACAAAAATCCAAGAACGCATATTCCCAGAGTTAACAGATTTATTTCACATGGACTCCTATCATTTTGACAGAGCAATTAAATTCAGAGAAGAGCGTGATAAAGCAGATGACCCTGCAATCGCAACAAACTTAGAACGCCAAGCACAAGATCAACTAAAAATCGCTATTGATATCCCGCTAGATATTGCATCTTTAAACATAGAATTGGCGGAAATGGCCAGCTTTATATTTGATAACGGATGGAAAGCAGTGCGCGGTGATTCTCAGGTAGCATTGAGTGGTGCTGTTTCGGCCATAGCAGGTTGTATTTCAATTATAAATTTAAACTTGTTAACTTTTGGTGGCGATCAATATGCATACATTACTGAAATTAGTAAAAAAGTTGACATTGTAAAAAAGATACACAAGGAATTAGACACACAAGCTAATTCAAAGATGGAAGCTTTGGAATTGGAGCTAAAAGAACGGTTTCCATTATATAAAGAAGTTACAGCTATTTTATCAAAAGTAAAATCAAAATTCTACCTCACAGATACTGAAATAGAAAAAAGTGCAACAGAATTGCAACAATTATTATATAAGCATCAAAAGCTCATTTGGAAAGAGGATAATAGTGCTACTCCATTAAAACTGTTAAACCCAGCAATAGCATTGCAAAAAGTTTTAGGTTACAAGTATTTCTTGATGGATGATATTATATTGGCTAATCAAGAGGATTATGCAAATACGGCAGGAATTATAGACCAAAGAGATAGATTAGTTCTTATATCAAAACAATACAGTACTCAAATTCAAAATTTCACAACAGCACATGAATTAGGGCACGCTATACTGCATTCAGAACTAGTTATGCATCGAGACAGACCACTTGATGGTTCATTACAAGCTGGAACAAGAGGTAAAGAAGAAATACAAGCTGATAAATTTGCTTCCTACTTCCTAATGCCGAGAAAACAGCTTATTAAAGAATTTAAAGAAAGATTTCTAACCTCTAAATTTATAATTGATGAGCAATCAGCTTTTAACTTAATAAAAGAAGGGGTGACGAAATTAAAAACACAATGCAAAAACAAAAGAGGACTTGCACGGAAACTAGCCACGGCCCAACGTTACGAAAACCAATCATTCGAGTCACTGGCTAAAGTTTTCAATGTCTCTCCAGAAGCAATGGCTATTCGACTTGAAGACATTCAGCTTTTGGAATTTTAAAAAAGTGGAATTAAAATGTTTAAAGTAAACACATTATTTTAAAAAAATAAAAAACAGGCAACTTCTGCCTGTTTTTTTGTGACTACTTTTTTTTCTTTTTTCTTTTAAAAAAGAATTTCTTCTTCTTTTCATAGTCTTGCTTAACACCTTCTTCTATTTCATCATTAGTCCAAATTCTGGCGAACTCTATTTTACTTTTTCTAATAAAATAATGCGACTTGCAATCAAAATTCCAATTACCGATTGATGGAGATAAGCTAATAGTTTCACCGTCAAATGTCATTTTCCAATCCGTTGGAGAAAAAGGAGTAACAACCTCATTGTTACAGCCACACACACATTTGTGTATGGCCGTACAATAAGCAAGTGAAATATATAACATCCCATCTTCCAACTGTTCAGGTATGAACTCTACAAACTTATGTTGTAACGTCTTCATTAGTCAATTGGGCTACATTAATAGAATAAGAACAATGATGTTCTTCTCGTAAATCTTGGTAAAACCCACAGAGTTTTTTCCATTTAATTACTGCTAAAACGGCATTTAAACAGTTTAGTTCAGCAATTTGAATATTAGTATTGTAGTCGTTATTATCTTCTTCTACAAACGAAATTCTATCCGCTAAATGGTCGTGTTTATGAGAAGTTCCGGTAGTAACTCTAACAGTTCCAATAAGTACATCATCAACAATATTTACGCCAAGACCAACATCAATAAATGAAATACCAATTTTCAATAAATACTGAATAATCATCCTTCTAAAAACATCGTTATCAATACAAATAAAAACATGTGTCATGTTTCTTAATTCTTCTAAATTTTCAGAAGTAACATAGTAATGATGTGCTGAAATCTTCTGATGAATTTTAGAATACATACTGTGATAGTAACCTACTTTAGATTGTACTTTATCCAAATCTTCATTTCCAACTGCACCCGGAGAACGAAAAGCATTATGCTGAGCAAAAACATCTCCATCATAAATATGAATTTCACTAACTGGCGATTTACAAATCAAATCTAAAATATAAGCACCTGTTCCACCCAAACCAATTATAGCAATCTTTTGTCCTTTAACCTTTTCGTTAATGACATTGATTTTAGCTCTACTAGAATTGGTATCAACATATTGAAAAACGTCGCTTTCAACAGTAGCTTCTCTCACACGAAAAGTTTTTTCAGTAAGCGTAGCATCCAAATTTTTTGCCGGAGCAGAAATTATTTTAGCATATGTTGACACTTTCTCATAATAGTTTGGATAACCATTCTGGGGTTTATTCGAAAATGAATGATTAATAACAATTCCATTACCCAAATCTTGATTGTTTGAACCATGTTGTATGGCACTAATGATACTACCATCATTATTGCATGGGTACTCTCCAATAAAATTGATAACATGAGTGCTTGGACTTGTAGTTGTAATGTTATTAGCCAAACTTAACTCACATACCAATACACCACGTTTTACCTCACGTTGATTATTAACATAAGGTATTTGGTGGATAAGTAAATATCCACCTTTAACCTCAAGTTCATAACCATCATCCTGTAATCTTTTAAGATCGGGACTATGACTTATTAGTAGCTGTAACATTGAAAACCATTTTATTAATTACAAAAACTTTTGTCCCTTTTACCATACTACCTTCCGGATTTTGTTGTGGTCCTTTGGCATAAGTAACAGTGTAAACAGTATCTGGATTGTCTTGATAATTTCCAAATGCCAATGCAACAACTTGTTGAAATGTAATCGTCTTTTCACACCATTGTTTTTCTCTACCATTAACAATAATGATAAACTCATGCACTTCCTGTTTGGAAAAAAACTTCTCCTTACCAGGTCTAGCCAAATCGACTATTTCATCATCAGTAATCAAGTCATCCTCCCAAGGTTTCTTGTTGGATAAATAAATTAAAAAATCATCTGGAATTTTTCCTTGTTTACGGATTTGAGAACCTTTGATATATTGCTTATCAGTATCAAAGTTTTTACCATCAATAGAATACTTTAATTTCTGCTTGATATAAAATTGTTCTATACCCGGTCTTGCCAAGTCAACAGTTTCATCATTAAATATAGCATCATCTTTCCAAGGTTCAACTAAATCTAAAAATAATTCACAATCAAGAGGTAATCCTCTCAACTCTTTCAATTGTTTACCAGTAATGACCTGCTCAAACCAATCAAATTTTTTGCCTTCAATAATAAGTGTCAATGAAGGTCTTCCTTTTTGGTCATCATGACCGTTTTCTTTTGTGTACATAATACGTTTTTTTTAAATTATTAATTATTTAGCACTCCAAATCCTTAAAAAACTCACGGAGATTTGAGTTTCAAGCGGTTTTTGTTGCTAAAAATTTGTTTTTATCAAAAAACACATTATTTTTACACAACAAAATAGAGGGATACTGAGGTGATAAGCCTAAGTATTTTAAAGTCACACAACTTAATTCCCTATAACCCAATCCGTACCGCCAAGTTCGATTGGGTTTTTTTATTTAATTATTTATCGGCTTTATTCATTTCTTATTTATTTACAGAATCAAATCTCTGCAAATCTACACAATCTAAATTTACTTAGCAAGAATTTTGATAAAATTTTATAAAAATAATTAACAAAGACTTTGATGTAATTAATATTTAGTTAACTTTGTAAAAAATTTAATCATGGACACTTTAGGTAAAACCTTGAAGAATACTAGAGAAAATGTTTCTTTAACTCTTCGAGATGTAGAAATTGCTACTGGTATATCTAATGCTTATTTAAGTCAGTTAGAGAATGAGAAAATTAAAAAACCTTCCGCTAGTATATTATACAAATTGGCGAATGTTTATAAAATCGATTTAAATGTTTTACTGTATGCTTCTGGTATTATTGAAAAAAATGACGAAACAGAAGCTAAACCAAAACAATCTTTATTAGAAAGAGAAATTGCATTTTACAAAGACAAACTATCAGAAGATGAGGAAAAGGAAGTGTTAGATTTTATTAAATTCTTAAGATATAAGAAAAGTAATGACTCTACATTCTAAAAAAGATATTGAAAATATCTCATATGATATTTTGAAATCTTCAAAAGCATTGGATGTTTTTCCAACACCAATTAACAAAATCATCGACTATTCGGATTTGATTATTGAAACAGGTATTGATCTGGCCACGTTAGAAAAGAAGCATAAAGGTTTTAACTTCAATGATGCTTTTAAATCAGGTTGGGAAAAAGTTAGAGGTTTCTTAGATCGTAGAGAAAAAATAATTTACATTGATACTACTCAAAACGAAAATAGACAAGGTTTCGTAAAGTTGCACGAAGTAGGTCATAATGTTCTACCTTGGCAAAATGCAACGATGCAGTTTTTGGATAATGATGATACATTAGACTTAGATATAATTGAAGAATTTGAAGCAGAAGCAAATTATTTTGCTTCAATAACTTTATTCCAAAATGACCGTTTTGAAAACGAAGTAAAAAAATATGAATTAGGTCTTCCAACCGTAATGCAACTATCAAAACATTTTGGCGCATCAAATCACGCAACATACAGAAGATATGTTGAAAACTCAAAACAAAGATGTGCATTACTAATTTTAGAAAATTTATCACCAAAAGGAGCAGTCGTTAATGGTAATTTCAGAAACGCATTTTATTCTAACTCATTTATCAACGATTTTGGTGAAGTTTCTTGGCCTGAAAAATTTGGTTATAAATGGGAATTTATGAAAGATCATGCATTTAAAAGAAAACATAAACTTGATGGTTTAATTACATTACCGCTTGAAAGTCTAGACCAAAATTTTAATTATCATTATTTTAATAATTCATATAATGTGTTTGTGATGTTTTTTCCTAAAGGAGAAAATAAAGCCACTAGAACTAAAATTATATTAAAATAGTAAGGGCATTAATAACTTCAATTACCACTCCTTCCCAATACTCAAAAAAAATTACTGTCATGGTTTTTGGTGCAATAACACTAATGCTATGCAACTCATGCCAGAACTGCCCACTGTAACGGCAAACTCTTTTAAAAAAGAAATAAAACACCGTCAGCAAATTTTTACTCCCAAGCTGTGTAACATAATTTAGTACTATTGTATTTGATATTTACATTCATAATTTAATTAATCTACACCAAAATTTCTTATAAATGGACTGTTTACAGTTACACATAGAAGATCTTTTGATTTTGAAAAGTGGGTAGAAAAGTGGGTAGAAAAACTAACTGATAATAGAGTTAAAATTCTTAGAGAAGTTCATAATAATCCAAAAGTAACTAAGAAAGAATTAGAACAAATAGTAAGCATGAGTGCTTCTGCCATCGATAATAACATAGATGTTCTTAAAGATTTATGACTACTTACTAGACAAGGAAGTGATAAAGGTGGTAATTGGAAAATTAATTACTTATTACCATAGGTGGGTAGAAAAGGTGGATAGAAAAATAACCTCAAATTTTAAATCATTATCTCATTCATTTGCACAAAAATCGCTCCTAGTCCAAGTATTCCTAGCATCAATTATTTGTTTACTTCATTTCGCTAATTTTTTCATCAGTAATAAGAATATTAATTATTTTTCATTTATTACAAAATTTGATTTATCTACATTTGCAAAATGTTTTATAGAAGAAAAATCATATTAGCTCTGATACAACTATTAGGTGGTGAATTAGAAAAAATTCGCATCCAGAAATTGTTGTTTTTATACAGTCAAAAAAAGAAAAACCCAGCATACGAGTTTATACCTTATAAATTTGGTTGCTATTCCTTTTCAGTAAAAGCAGATTTAAACACTATGGTGAAAAATGGTAGTTTATTAGAAACCGAAAATTATTTTATCAAAAACAATCAAGATGATTTTGTAAAGTCGTTGAAAATTGAAGACAAGAAAATAATAACTGAAGTAGTGCAACTATATGGGAATATGAATAGTAATAGTTTGATAAAACACACTTACATTAATTTTCCTTATTATGCCATTAATAGCACAATCGCTGATAAAGTCTTAGACGAAAAGCAACTTAAAAAAGTAACTAATTCGAAAAAAGATTGTAACACAACGATACTTTTTACTATTGGTTACGAAGGTGTTTCATTAGAAAAATATTTAAATAAATTAGTTAGTAATGATGTCAGACTTTTAGTTGATGTTAGAAAGAACTCTTTAAGTATGAAGTTTGGTTTTAGCAAAAGTTTATTAAAAAAATATTGTGAGAGCTTGGGCATTGAATACATACATATACCAGAAGTTGGCATCAATTCAGACCAGCGCCAAGAATTAAATACGCAACAAGATTATGATGCGCTTTTTGAAGTGTACAAAAAAACAACATTGAAAGAAACAGATAGTTATCAAGTTAAAATAATTGAGCTGCTTACAAAACACAAAAGAATAGCTCTAACTTGTTTTGAGGCGGATATTTGTCAATGCCACAGGAAACCATTAGCAGAAGCAATTGCAAAAAATCCTATATTTGAATATGAAGTAAAACATATCTAAATATGGCTAAAACAAGAGTACTAATTACCGTTAAAACCTATCCTACTATTTCTGGCAAATATGATGAATTAGTTTGCACAGCAGGATTTCGAGAAGATGGCTCTTGGATTAGAATATACCCTATTCCTTTTAGAAAAAAATCATATGAAGAACAATACAGTAAATATGATTGGATAGAAATAGATTTGGTTAAAAATGAAAGTGACTTTCGCTTTGAAAGTTACAGACCGTATTCTATTGATAGTGAAATAGCGATATTAGGTCATTTAGATACAGGAAAAGACAGATCTTGGTCAGAACGTAAACAAATAGTCCTAAAAAAGGTTTACACCAATATGGCTAAACTGATTGAAGAAGCTAAAAATAAAGAAATCAGAACTTCATTAGCTGTTTTCAAACCAACAAAAATTCTTGATTTTTATGCTGAACCAGCCGAAAGAGAATGGAATAAAAAAAAGATTGACCAATTAAAGGCGAATAGAGACCAAACTAATATGTTTGAATATGAACATCCTGAAAATCCTTTTGAAGTTGTAAACAAACTACCATATACATTTAAATTTAAATTCGGAGACGAAAATGGTAAAGTAAGCAATATGATGATAGAAGATTGGGAAACAGGTCAATTATTTTGGAAATGCTTAGCCAAACACGAAGGCAATGAGGCTAAAGCTATTCAAGATGTTAAAAATAAATATTTTGAAGATTTTGCAAAAACAAAAGATCTACATTTCTATTTAGGGACTTCTGCCTTGTTTCATTTTACATCACATAACCCTTTTATGATTATAGGAACTTTTCAACCCAAAATTGAAACTCAATTTAGTTTAGATTTATTTTAATTATGATATGCCTTTTTTGCAAAGAAAACTCAACTAATTCAAAAAGCGTTGAGCATATTATTCCTGAAAGTTTGGGTAATAAAGAACATATATTACCGAAAGGTATTGTGTGTGATAAATGCAATCAATATTTTGCTATTAAAATTGAGAAACCTTTACTTGAAAAGCAATACTTTAGAAATGCTAGAAGTAGAAATACTGTTGAAAGCAAAAAAAATAGCATACCATTAGGTGATGGTTTTGTTTTTGGAAAAGGAATGGATAAAGTACAATTCGGTTTTGAAGACGGAAAAAATTTCGTTGTCTTTGAGAATGAACAAGTCTTATCAAGGGTATTATCTAAAGGAAAGGGAAGTTTTATTATTGAAATGAATGATGAACCGGAAAAAGAGGATTTAATAGTATCTCGATTTTTAGCTAAATGTGCTCTAGAATTTCTAATCAATCATATAAAAGATGACTTTTGGATTGATGAGATAATAAATAAAGAGGAGTTAGATTTGTTACGAAATTATGCTCGATATGGTAATGGCAAATTTTGGAAATATAGTCAGAGAAGAATTTATAATGAAGAGGATAGATTTACAGATCATATCAATCATCCTGAACCATATGAAATACTTCACGAAATCGAGTTTTTATATCTTGAGTGTCAAGTAATGTATTTTGTAATTGTAATTTTTGGCATTGAGTATGTTATTAATCTTGGAGGTTCAGAACTAGAATTATATTATGATTGGCTTAAAAAAAATGATAATGTTTCTCCTGTCAGAAGACCAACAGAAAAAATGATAAATAGAAAACTTTGATATATTAACTATTATATTATTCAGCTGCACAAAACTTTCATTTAGTCCAAGTATTCCTAAACTCACATATTTGCTTGCTTCATTTCACTAATTATACTCCTAAAAACAGCACTTTGACAAAATTGTCGCAAAGATGTCATCTTTATGACGCAAGCACGTCATTCAAAAACAAACTATCTTTGCTCATATAAAACCGAAGGATATGACACAGTTTAGTTTATCACAAAGAGTAAAAGAATTAAGAACCAGAAAAGGAATTTCTCAAGAACTACTTGCCGAAGAGACAGGATTAAGTTTAAGAACAATTCAACGCATTGAAAATGACGAAACGGTTCCAAGAGGAGATTCTTTAAAGAGATTAGCGCAAGCATTAAATACGTCGCCAGACGAAATTATTGATTGGAAAATCCAAGAAGATTCCAATTATTTAACAATAATGAATTTAGGAGCACTTACATTTCTGTTTTTCCCTTTACTGGGAATTCTAATTCCTTTAATATTATGGATTTCTAAAAGAGATAAAATTCAATCCGTAAATGAATTAGGAAAATCAATTCTAAATTTTCAAATATCATGGACATTGGCTATCTTTTTTTATTCCATTTTTTTAGTAATCGGAATTTTCAGTGGCTTTTTATTATCAGAAGATCCAAACGAAAATCCTTTACCAATTTTATTACCCATTATTGGATTGTACTTGTATAACATCTTCATGATTATTCTAAATACCGTTCGAGTTTACAACAAAAAAACGTTCCATTATAAACCTGCTTTGCAAATTTTAAAATAAAAGCAGCTCTAAAGAACAATCTCAATTTAACGCATTCTTAATTAAAAAACTTTTAGTAATAATTCTAAATACAGCCATAGCTATGAAAAAAATGAACACAATTGCAATTGCTATACTATTAGTAGCAAATGCATCTTTCGGACAAAAACAAGAAATTACAAGAATAGATGGTAGCAAAATTTCCACTACAGAAATTGACAAAACGGTAAAGCATTTAATGAACGAAGCCAATGTTCAAGGTTTAAGTTTGTCAATTATCAATAATAACGAACAAGCATACATAAAAACGTATGGATTTAAAAACAAAGAAAAAAATGAGTTAATAGATACATCAACTGTTTTGTATGCTGCATCTTTTAGTAAAGCTGTCTTTGGCTACTTAACGATGAAGTTGGTGCAAGAAAAAACAATAGATTTAGACAAACCTCTTTGCAAATATTTGAATAAACCAATTGATGAATATGAATATTTCTCTGATCTAAAGTCTGACAACCGATGGAAATTAATAACCGCTAGAATGTGTTTAAGTCATACAACTGGGCTTCCAAATGTCAGATGGTTTCATCCAACAACTGGTGTACAAGATACTCTTGGTGTAATGAAAATTTATTTCAAACCCGGAAAAAAATATGCCTATTCGGGAGAAGGCCTAAAACTTTTACAATTGGTTATAGAAGTAGTCACTAAGAAAAATGTAGAAGAATTAGCAATCGAAAAAGTATTCAGACCAATAGGTATGACAAGATCGGGTTATATATGGTATGACCGATTTGATGATAACTATGCTATAGGTCACCTCGCAGACAATACACTTAACCCAAAGAAAAAACGAATAACACCAGTGGCAAGTGCTTCATTAGTTACAACTATAGAAGACTATACAAGATTTATTGAATATGTAATGCAACAAAAAGGGTTAGACAATAAAGTATTCGAAGAAATGATTGCACCACAAATAGAAATCCTTTCAAAAACACAATTCCCGCCCATAACAACGGCAACAACATCAGAGAACAAGGATATCCATTTATCGTATGGATTGGGTTGGGGACTTTTAAAATGCAAATACGGTCGAGCATTTTTTAAAGAAGGACACGATGATGCATGGCGTAATTACAATATTAATTTTATTGATAAAGGAATTTCAATAATAATTATAACTAATAGTGCCAATGGCGAATTAATTTTTAAAGAATTATTAGAAACACTAATTGCTGATACATATACGCCTTGGAAATGGGAAGAATACTTCCCTTATAATTATAATAAAAAATAAACATTTTACTTTTGGAATAAGGGATAGTTTTTCATTTTAGTTGCCACTCCTTTGCCAACGCTCCTAAAAAAATTATTGTCACAGTTATTGGTGCAATAACACGTTCACTGCGTGACTTGTGCCAATAATTTTTTCTCCCAAGCTTAGTTACATAATGTGGCATTATAGTGCATAAAGAACTATCCTGCTACTAATCAAAATCTCGGATGCACTATAATAACATTATGTAAAAAAGCCGCTCACCCAACGCTCGTGCCAGTGGCTCCAGGACAACATTTTTTGCAGCTCCCATCGCAACACCCAGCTACAAAAAACACCGTCCTTCGCCACTGTCTTTAACAACGTTCTCCATTTCATCGGAAACTTTACAGTTATACTTGCTTTTAAGAACGTTTGCGTTAACTGTTTTTAGCAACTTTGTGCATATATCGGTAGTGTTTGCATTGCTTTTGTAAGTAGAAAAATGGCTTAATTATCTAGTGGATTTGCCTATGGTAAAAGCCATTTTTCTACCCACAAAACCAAAAGAGCCAGCAAGAGTATCTTTTTTTATTTGCCAGAAACAAAAAGATACATTGTTTTCCCATTGGCTAAATGCCTAGCGTTTTCATCATTACAATTTACATACATTCACTTCCATCTTTAAAAGAACAATTGGCATCTAGCCAATAGAAAATCAATCAGAAACATCTCCGTAAGCAAATAAAAAAAGACACACTTGCTTTGAGCTGCTGCCAGCGCACTAGGCAAGAGTTTTCATTGTTTTTGTAAGTGTAATAAATTGCTTAACAACTTCACTACTAAAATTCACAATCTCGATAAAGCAATTTATCACACCCACAAAATCAAACGGTAAGAAAGATTATGAAATTTTAATGGCCGAATAAAAAGAACTTTATTGTTTGAATTTGGGTTTTTATCCAGCAATTAAAATTTCATACCCTTTCCGAAGAACATCATCTATCAAATCAACATTTTTAAAATCTGTCTTCAGCAGAAACTTCTCGGATTAGAAGAAAATAAAAAAATAATAAATAAAAGAAAGTAAAGGTAAGTTCCGGTTTCAAGAAAAAAAAGTTCAAGCCCGATGGGTTTTAGAAAAAATCTCCACCCATAACCTTTCGCAACAATATCCACTTCCGCTTTCACGCTCACATTTCCGTTGATGTATCGGGTAGTATTTTTTCTAAAAAACTTGTTTTTCTTGAAACCTCCACTTGAAGGATGACTTTCTTTTTTTTCTTTTTTTTTCTTTTAAAAATTTTATGTGTGGCTTGTGGTAACGAGGCACACCATCTTAAAAAACCGAAAGTATGCCAAATTTCATCATTAAAACGCACCGAAAAGACACTGTATACGCCAAACCTCATTTATTCATACTTAACAAAGGGATGAACAGCGGGAAACCACAAAACACGCCATTTACAAACAGCTTTGTGGTCATTTTTCAAAACGAAGAAGATTGCGAAAATATGTACTGGGTTACATTCAGTATGTGGCAATCCAAATATTGGCACAGAAACCTTTGTGGTTCCGTAATTCCTTTTTTGAGACTTCACGATTTCAAAAGAGAATTTGCAACCAAATCAGATGAAATACTTCAAGATTTTGAACAACACAAAAAAGATGTTGAAGCACTTCGTCTTTTGGAGTTAAAAGAGAAACAATTTCATCAAAATATCAACCTTATCAATGACCTGCGTAGAGTTATTCTACACCGCTATCATAAAAAATAAAGTCTAATTATAAATCGATAATCATGAAACTATTTATTTTGTTCCAAACCGACAATTGGAAAAGCAAAGCATCAAAGGGTATGTTTTGGTGTTTTCGACACAAGAGCAAAAGCCATTGATAGCGCAAAATGGCAAGAACTCTATAGCTATAACTCCGAAGTAGTGGTGTTGGAAGTAACTCTCAATTTATTTGAAGAGACTTAATAAAAAAAAGCCCAATCCTTTCGGTTTGGGCTTCATTATTGTCTAATCCAAAGGTCACCACAACTAGAATTAGACTATTTTTTGCGCTTCTTGCTGAAGTATTTGAGGAGTAACGAAATTGAAAAACTGACAACGGCACCAATTGATGCCAAAATAACCGTTCTTATTATATCTTCAGAAGCCAAATTAGGCACAATGCTCAAAAAAGTGCCTCCAACGGTTCCAACTAAAGTTGGATTACTATGGTGTTGCATCTTTTTCAGTTGTGAGCTGACTAACGGCTGAGGCAACGCCACCAGCTACAGCCAAATAACCACCAATTGTAGTAACTATAACTGGTATGGCAATAGGAGCAGCTAAAATTGTTCCGCCAACAGCAGCCAATGTCAAACCAATATTTCGAAGCACTTTGAAAAATTTCGGAGTGGGAGCTTTCGCTCGTTTAATAACATTCATAATTTTTTTTTATTCAACAATTAAAATGGACTACGAATACAACCAAATCTTTTATTTGTCGGTAGTTCAGTGTTTAGATCAATAACACCTGGTGGTTCAACACCACCTCTTCCTCCAATATCAGATGGTTTTTCTAAACCACCAGTGGAGTTCTTTCCTCCAGTATCAGCAAAAGAATACTCTCCAGTATTTGTGTTTGTACCTTTACTACCGCCTGTGTCTAAATCGTCCCAATCATCAGAAGAATTTATTTGATCAGTATCGCTTGAAGTTCCTTTACTTCCTTTACCTCCAATATCGGAAATAGAATATTCTCCAGTCCCTGTATTTGTTCCTCTACCACCAATATCGTTCGAAGTGTAATTTACAGTTGAAGTAGTATTTCTTCCTCCAATACCTGAAACAGTATACTCTCCTGTTGTGCCTTGATTACCTCTTCCTCCTGTATCAGAAGTCTTTTCTAAACCACTATTTGAGTTTTTACCACCACCGATTTCTCTAGTAGAATAGACTTCACAAATGCGTCTAGGAGGTGTTTGTCCGCCACCAATTCCGCCGATGTCGAAACCTCGTCTTTCTTGACCGCCGTGTCCACCAATATCAAAATTACTTTGTGCACCTTGCAAATCTGTTTTTGCAATTAATTCAGTTTCTGAAGAAACTTCCGATTTACATTGGTCTTTGCAACTTGCAAAGCCAATAGTTACCAATACAATAAGCATCAAGATTTTGAAGCTTTCTAAAACACGAGTTGTTGGAGCAGCTGCTCCGAATAAATTTTTCATATTATTTATGATTTAATAATTAATAAAACAGTTTCTGTGCTATTCAAAGCACGATAAACCAAGTCTTTCAACTTGGCAAATGCCAGTCGAGATTGCAGACCTAATCCTGGTCCGCTTATTTTTGTGACTGGCGCAATACAACCGTTTAGTTCTTTCAAAGCATTATTGGCAGTATGAAATAGAATAAGTTTTCTATTTTTTACATCAATCACTTCCAAATGCCATTTAAACTTGCGACTGTATCGCTTTTTAATAAAATACTTCCCATCAGGAATGCAGGAAACCTTCGTTTCGTTATTCTTCCAAGGCAATTCAATAGTGTAACAAATCAATTTACCCTCGCATTCGAGTTTACCATTTGTTCCATCTGGGAAGTAAGTTCTCGATAGTTCTAAAACCATCTTACAATCCGCTTACTTGCACTAACGATAATGGATTGTATGCACCATTTTTAAGCGGGTACATTGCACCATTTACTTCTTGGTAAAACTCAACGCCTAAAGCCAAGAAAAGTGGCTTGGTACTCGCCGGAGTAACCGCATTGGTTTGAGAAATAGCAACCGTAGCAACGGCATCCCATGGCAAAATCGCAGTTTCCGAATTGGCAACTACAAACGTTTCAGCCTCAAAATCAATTTCAGCACCAGTCGAAATAATTTTGTAATGCGTAGTTCCACTTGGTGCAGCAATCATATTAATCGGAATAAATGGAGCTAAATCCACAGTAATATTTCCAGTAACTCTATCAATTGCACCCACAAAAGGAGCAAATAAACTGGTTCCTAGTTTACCCCGAATATTGAACTCAAACCCTACTAACAATTCAGCTTCTCCATCAATAACATTTCGCAAACCTCTTTCGTTAACCAAGTCAGCTTGGATAACTTTTACCATTTGTTGCGTTAAACGGCTTACCATTCTACCATCAGCAGAATTCAAAAGCAATGCTCTCAAAGCAGTTCGCAAAACTTTACCTGCCTTTCCGGCACGACCAAATTCAGAACCATTTTCACGCGTTCTTTGAAAAGCTGGATCACTTTTAATTCTGCTAGCATCAATGCCGCCTTTTTCACGAGCTAAATGTCCGTCTTGGGTTTTATAAAAAGTAATATCGCCGATAGTACCTTTCAACTTAATTATGCCTTTCTGTCTAGCCATAACTTCTAAATTTTTTGTTTATAAATCAGTGAACAATTCCCTCAATCATCATCTTTGTTGCAACATCTTTCGATTGATTTGAGAACAAATTTTAGCCAATAAAACAGATAAAAAAAGAGTTGCCAGTTCCATATGTCTCAAAGTGACACAATTGGCTTAAATCGACCCAAATGCCTATCAGAAAGCACATAAAACAGTATTAAATTGCAGGAGCAAATACTATTTTAAAAAATCTTACTTTTGTATAATCTTAAATATTATTTGATAGTAAGTTTAAGGCAGTCAAAGCCTAGTCAAAGGCATAGATAATGTATGAAATATGAAAAACAGAGGGTATGCATTTATCCAAAGGACATACAGCGCATAACGGGAAAGAGTTATCGCCAAAGTACCAGATTAATGCAAAAAGTGAAAACGGACCTCAACAAGCTCGAAAATGAGTTTCTAACTATCGAAGAGTTTTGTTTGTATGCAGGATTAAAATATGAACAAGTAGCTCACTTGATTTTTGGTTAAAATGCGGATAAAATACCAACTCCATTTTGAACCATTTTAGATGAATATAATATTAAATAACTAGTTCATTTTTTAGCCTTGATGCTTTAGTATTCAGATTATTATGCTTATCTTTGACTACTTTGAATTTAAGATAATTGTAATCCTAATAAAGAGGTGTCAGTTGAGGTGTCACTTAAATTAAATACTTTGCGAAGTATTGATTTTATTGGTGGCTTTTGTGTCAGACAAATCCCTCTTTCTCCGCAGTATTTCTTTCAAAGGAAATAAAAAACCTCAAAATCCTATGATTTTGGGGTTTTTCCATTTTTGAATCAACCAAATTATTCATTCTTTTTTAAAATACAAGGGACTAAATCGAGACCCAAAAAAATATATGATCCGGGTCTCGCAAAATTCGCTTAAGCATTGTATTTACTGCTATTACACAAACGGTGCTTAACATGTTCAGTAACCTTTTCAATACTTGAACATCTTGTCAATTGGCAAACCTTTTTATAAATTATTTCTAACTTAAAGGTTACCAAAAATGAAAACAAAAATCACTACGCATTTTTATGCAAAGTCGACTAAGGTCAATTCCTCTGGACAATTCCCAATTTATATTCGATTAACCGTAGATGGTAAAAGACTCGAGTATAGTACCAAAAAATTTATTGAACCTTCAAAATGGTCCTCTGAACAAGGCAGAATGAAAGGTAATTCAGAGGAGGCTTGTTCAATTAACAGTTTACTTGATTTTACAAAAAACCGAATTAATGAAATTCACTTTGAACTTTTAAAAGATGGTATAACAGTTACTTTAGAGGAATTCAAAAACAGACTCTTGGATATAAAAGTTAGAGAACGAATGCTCATCCCTATCTTCGTGGAGCACAATCGCAAAATTAAAGAATTGGTCGGCCATGAATATGCTGCCGGAACTTTGGAGCGATATGAAACATCATTAAAGCACACTAAAGAATTTCTTATTTGGAAATACAACATCTCTGATATCAATATTGATAAGATTGACCATGCATTTATTACAGAATATGAGTTTTATTTACGAAGTGTTAGAAAATGTGCAAACAATACCGCTGTTAAATACATCAAGAACTTCCATAAAATAATAAACCAATGTTTGGCTAATGGATGGCTGCAAAAGGACCCATTTGTTAATTATAAAGCCAAAATTAAAGAAGTCATTCGAGAGTTTCTTACCGAAAAAGAATTAGAGGAAATCATCAATAAACAATTTACAACTGAGCGGTTGGAACTTGTCCGCGACATATTCATTTTCTCTTGCTTCACAGGCCTTGCCTATATCGATGTTCAGCAGCTTACTACAGACAACATCGCCATGGGAATAGATGGCGATAAGTGGATATTCAAAAACCGTCAAAAAACGGATACCGCTTCAAAAATTCCATTGCTGCCAACAGCACAGAAAATAATATCCAAATACGAGAATCATCCGGTTTGTATAAATGAAAACAGATTACTGCCTATTTTAAGCAACCAAAAAATGAACGCCTACCTAAAGGAAATAGCTGATGTATGCGGTATTAAAAAAGACTTAACCTTTCACATTGCCCGACATACTTTTGCGACAACAGTAACGCTGTCTAACGGTGTACCGTTGGAAACCGTCAGTAAAATGTTAGGGCACACCAATTTGAAAACTACCCAACATTATGCTAAAATCTTAGACAAGAAAATTAGTGAAGACATGATAGCTTTAAAATCTAAATTCGGGACTAACTCATACTTAATTACTCATAAATCAGGAACCTGATTTGGTTTTAAACCATATCAAATAATATTGTTTTAAAGTACACTTTTTGTGTACTTTTTTATTTTATAAATTACAGTATTTTAGCACAAAACAAACCAAATCAATATAAACTATACATCATGCAATCATTTTGTGGTGAATTCTTTTGCAAGGTTGATTCTGAAATTTTAAGAACTGAAACGACTTATAATTCCCCAATTTGCCAAGCCAAACATTTGTCAAATTATTTGGAAGAAAAGCTCAATGAGTTATTTATTTGGCTGGAGGGTTATGAGTTTAAAAACATCGAAGAGGAAATTTTCTTTTTCAAGGAGTTAAAAAGCAAACTAACCTCAAAATACATTTATTACCACAAAATTCTGGAAATAGAATCCAAGGCACCTAACACCAGCCGGAAACTAAAAATCAAATATTACAAAGATGTAATTGTCAAATGTCATCAGGCATCAACCAAGGATAAAGAGTTTTACAAGTATTACCGCAGCGGTTTTACACATTATGATCACATGTACTTTACGAGGTATGGAACCAAACAATCAATCAACAAACACATTGCTAGAATTTATATTGATGTTAGGCGCTGCAGTTTATACGATTATAATGTGGCCTTAATTTTGGCCAACGATAATCTTATTGAATTCTACGAAGAACGAATAGAGGAACTGACAAATATTTCCAAAAGCTTATTCTATAACACCAAATCAAATCTTAATTGGACCGGTACTAAGGTCGACTTAATCGAGCTTGTTTATGCGCTTCATGCATCCAAAGCAATCAACCATGGCAATAATGACATCAAAGAGATTGCAATCTGTTTAGGTAGGATGTTAAACGTTGATATTGAAGATGGATTGTATCGGGCATATCTCGATATCAAAGCAAGAAAGAACAACAAAACAAAATTTCTGAACACACTTTCAGAAAACCTCAACCAAAAGATGATTGAGGAAGACAATTAAAACCCTGGTCTGCGACTAGGGTTTTAATTTATCCCAACTTGGGAACAACTTGGGAAAATACTATCTACTTTCAGTTTTGATTATTTTTTGTACTGTTCTACCAATCAAGCTATTTCAAAGGAGTGAAATTATAAATCTGAAACCCCAATAAAATCAAAGTGTTTAATCTAATTTGACTTAAAATCGTTCCCAACTTGGATTCAACTTGGGAATAAAAAATTAGCAAATGAATTTGTTTTGTCACATAACAAATAAAACACTTTCATTATGAACTTACACCCAAGAAAATTGTTTCCGGAAGTTGATAATTTAGAGCTACTAAGTCATCAACCAATCACGAAAAAGGACCTATTAAACTTCAGTCATGTACTACTGTCTGAAATTCAAGAAATGCTCGGAAAAACAGAACAACCGGCACAATGGTTAAAATCAGCGGAAGTCCGCAAGCTGCTCAAAATCTCCCCAGGCACTTTACAAAACTTACGCATCAATGGTACACTCAACTACAAACGTATCGGCGGCATCATTTTCTACAAATACGAAGACATTAAAAAAATGCTCGAGAAATAGTATGGAACCATCAAACCAATGCAACGGAACATGCGAAGCATGTGACTGTATAAAAGTCATAATTCTTAAAAATTCAATTTTAATACTACTACCATGAATTACATAAAACACCTCTCCGGCTTTTTTGAAAAAGTAGTGCTCGATTACGACTTTAATCCTACACACATAAGTCTTTACATTGCAATATTTCAAGTATGGAATCAAAACCGTTTTGTAAATCCCATCAGCATCTCCCGGGACGAATTAATGCGTATTAGTAAAATAAGTTCCAAAGCAACTTACCACAAATGCATTAAGGATCTGGTTAAAAACGGCTATATAATCTACTCTCCGTCTTACAACCCATACAAAAGCAGCATGGTGGAAATATTGGAACTCGATTTTTATACAAAACCCATCACCCGCAAGGAAGCCAAAAAACTAAAAAATGAACAAGTTGATGAACCGGTACTGAACCAGCACTGTACTAGTAATGATACAAGTACTGAACAGGTATATATATATACAAACAATATAAACAATACAAACAGTTTAAACGATATAAATAGCGAATCAAAAAAAATTGAAAAATTAAATTTTCAACCGGATTTTAAAAATGATTTTGTCATCCCGAGCGCAGCCGAGGGACCAAAAAAAAAGTTGCGCGAAAAAAAAAGGTACAAACCCGATGATGACATCCAGAGCGTGTCATCCCGAGCGCGTCATCCCGAGCGCAGTCGAGGGACGAGAGACGAGGGACCGCCCGACATCGAAGAGGTCAAAAACTACTTTCAAGAAAAGAATTGTGCACCGGAGGAAGCCGAAAGATTTTTCAATTATTACGCAAGTAAAGGTTGGTTGGTGGGAGGCAAATCCAAAATGAAAGACTGGAGAGCATCCTGTAACCATTGGATTTTAAATATAGAAAGGTTTAATCCTAAAAACCGTCATCCTGAGCTTGTCGAAGGACCAAAACCAAACCATTTACATACTACAAACCAAAAAGATTACAATGAGCCACTCTAAACTCATAACCGATACTTTCACCATTGAGAAGGGTTTCAAAATCTACGATTTTAATAAATGCCTGGAGTTTATCGAAACCCATGGAAAAATTCTTTACGGCCATTCATTTAAAATCAGCGACATCGACACCCCAACCATTTACAAACTTTTAATCTACATGATAAAAGACCAACATGCGGCCAATAGCGAGCAAATAAATCTCTCAAAAGGTATTTTGTTATCCGGCCCAATTGGATGCGGCAAAACGTCAATTATGCATTTAATCAGACCTTTTTCCAGTCATTTATCCGATTATAAAATCAAAACGTGCAGAGAAATATCTTTTGAATTTGCGAAGTATGGTTACGAAGCGTTATACCAATACACTCAAAAAGTACACTTGCAAAACCGACTTCCGGGCTACTGCTTTGATGACCTCGGCTCCGAACAACAAATCAAGCACTTCGGTAATGATTGCAACGTGATGGCAGAAATTCTAATCAGCCGGTACGAAGAGTTTGTCCAAAACAAATCCATCACCCACATAACCACTAATCTTTCCGCCTCAGAAATAGAAGCGCATTACGGCAACCGCTTACGCTCTAGAATGCGCAACATGTTTAACCTCATCACATTTCCAACCAATTCAAAAGACAAAAGATAAATCATGAAAGAAATAACCAAATTCTGGAACTGGTTTCAGGACATACAGATTTCAGATATTGAGATTTCTAAAATAAATCATGCTTTTATTACTGATTACGAATTCTATTTAAGAAGTGTTAGAAATTGCGCTAATAATACGGCTGTAAAATACATCAAGAACTTCAGTAAAATAATTAAGATTTGTTTGGCTAATGATTGGCTGGAAAAAAATCCATTTGCAAACTATAAGGCAAAAGTTAAAGAGGTTGAGCGTGTTTATTTAACTGAAGAAGAGGTTCAGAATATTATAGAAAAAGATTTAAAGAACGATAGACTTTCGCTTGTTCGTGATATATTCCTTTTTAGCTGTTTTACAGGACTAGCTTACATTGATGTCAAAAACTTGACAAAATCCCATATAAGCATTGGAATTGATGGTGAGAAATGGATTTTTACCCATCGTCAAAAAACAGAAAGTGCTTCAAAGATTCCAATCTTACCTGTTACACAAATGATAATCGATAAATATGAAAATCACCCTCAATGTATTGCTAATGAAAAGCTACTACCTATTCTATCAAATCAGAAAATGAATGCTTATTTAAAAGAAATTGCTGGATTATGTGAGATTAATAAAGAATTGACCTTTCATATTGCCCGACATACTTTTGCAACTACTGTAACACTTACTAATGGAGTTCCGATTGAAAGTGTAAGCAAAATGTTAGGTCATAAAAATTTGCGAACTACTCAACATTATGCTAAAGTGTTAGATAGAAAGGTTAGTGATGACATGAAAATTTTGAAGGATAAATTTTCAATTATAAAAGATAATAAAAAATTGATCACCAAATCAATTTAACAAAATTTTGGTTAAATTTTAATAAAATTTGTTTACTTTTGTGATGTTTTGATTTACTTATGAAAAAACATCACATTATATTAGTAGTTCTTTTGGGCATATTCTTTTTGCCTAATAGTGCTGTGGCTTGTAGTGGTGGTTCAAAACATTCTTGTGAAAAAGAAATTTCATCTACTAAAAAAGAAAAAAAGAGTTGTTGTGATAACGACGATTCCAAAGACAAAGACCACAAAGGTTGCGGCGGTAATTGTGGTCATTCTAAATGTGGTTGTTCTTCAACCTGCCCATCTTCTTCAGTAAGTTTTTTATCAGAAATCAATTTTAAGGTTACTATGTTTAGCTATTCTTCAATCGGGAAAGTTAAATTTTTATATGCAACACCATCAATCTCAGATGGTTTTTATTCCATTTGGTTAATCCCTAAAATAAGCTAAATTAATTTTTTGACAGCCATAAGTGTGTCAAATTCATAGCGTTTTGCTATACAATTCACAACAGTTTTAGAATACCTTTTGCTATGCCATTATTTGGTTTGCATTACTATTACTATTTCTTTCTCAACTGTTATTTATTCAAATTTATTTTATCAATCAATCAAGGTAAAACACTTTGATTACTAACATTATTTAAAAATGAAAAGCTCATTTATGAAAATAATGGTAGCAGCTGTAATGTTGCTATCAACTTCTATCAACGCACAGATTAAAAACGCAAAAACCGAAACGGTTAAAGTTTACGGTAACTGTGGAATGTGCAAAACTACCATCGAAAAAGCAGGAAGTCTTAAAAAAATTGCTAAAGTAGATTGGAACCAGGAAACCCAAATGGCAACATTAACCTATGATGCAACGGTAACCAATCAGGATGAAATACTTAAAAGAATTGCATTAGTAGGTTACGACAGTGATAAATTTCTTGCTCCTGATGAAGTCTACAATAATCTTCACGGATGCTGTCAATACGATAGAGTAGCAAAAACTCCTGTAAAAGAGGAAAACAAAACTACTGCTGGCAATGATGACCATTCCAATCACGGGAACCATTCTGAAACAACTACTGCAGTAATTCAAAATGAAAATCAATTAAAAGCAGTATTTGACAATTACTTTTTATTGAAAGATGCTCTGATAACTTCTGATGGAACTAAGGTGGCTGCAACTTCAAAAGAACTTTTGACAGCCGTGAATAATGTCAAAATGGACAAGCTTGATATGGATACCCACATGGTTTGGATGAAAGTTGTAAATTCAATAAAAGAAGATGCAGAACACATCGCTGATACAAAAGATGTAAAGCACCAACGTGATCACTTTACAACATTGTCAAAAGACATGTATACATTAATTAAAGCTGCAAAATACGAAGTACCAGTTTACTTTCAATTCTGCCCAATGTATAACGATGGCAAAGGAGCCAATTGGTTGAGCAAAGAAAACACTGTAAAAAATCCCTACTATGGGACAATGATGTTAAACTGTGGAAAAACAGTAGAAACTATTAAATAACCTAAAAAAAATGAAAATGAAAAATTTATCAATGATAGCTTCATTTATTGGAGCAATATTTTTATCCTCTTGTAATAACAACGATGACAATATGGATATGACATTAAATGTCGATTATCCTGCGGCATACATTGTAAACGGCGAAGATGCCACGGTTTCAGTAGTCAAATTAAGTACTAATGAAGTAACCGGAACCATAGAATTAATGGGAAGCGGTTCAGATATGATTATGTGGCCGCATCACATTTCATCACACCAAGATCATCTGGCAATTGGTGTTCCGGGAATGGATTTAAGTGCAGGACATTCAGGATTAAATACCTCAGGGATGAATGGTAAATTATTAGTTATTGATGCCATGGATGGGTCAATTATAAAAAACATCAACCTGCCGTTAATGAACCATAATTCAATTTATTCTCCTAACGGAAACGAAATTTGGGTACCTCAAATGGATGAAATGAATAGCAAAGTCTTGGTATATGATGCTACTACTAATGCTCTATTAAATACAATTAATGTTGGAATGATGGCAGCTGAACTAACATTTTCTTCAGATGGCACAAAAGCCTACGTTGCAAATGGTGATGATGATAGCATAACAGTGATAAACACGGCAACCAAAGCGATAATCACAACTATTGCCGTTGGAGATAACCCAGTTGGTGCTTGGACTGGAAGCAATGGTAAAATGTATGTAGACAATGAAGACGGACAAACTATTTCTGTAATTGATGTAGCAACAAACTCAGTAGATGAAACAATTACTTTAGGTTTCATGCCGGGAATAGCATCATATAACGGTCCTAAAAATGAATTATGGGTTTCAGATCCAATGGCTGGAAAAGTGCATTATTGGACTTGGGATGCAGGAATGAATATGTGGATGCATGGAAGTTCTTTTAATACGGGTGCCGGTGCACATGCAATAGCATTCACAACAGACGGTAACACTGCTTATGTGACTAATCAAACGGCTAATACAGTTTCAGTAGTCAACACCACCAATCATTCAGTAGCAAAAACAATCAACGTTGGAAGAAAGCCAAACGGGATTGTTATAAAAATGTAACACTTTAACAGACTAGGCCTTATGTCGGCATAGGGCTTAGTTTTATAAAAAACAATGGTACTATTATGTTAATCAAAAATCAAGTAAAATACTTCATCACACTATTTATAATCTTCACGTTTTCAACGAAAGCACAGATTAAAGTGGGTGATTCTATACCATCAATTACACTAAAAAGCAATACTAACAGCGAGGTAATCACCTCATCTTTTAAAGGAAAATATGTGCTTGTCGATTTTTGGGCATCTTGGTGTGCGCCTTGCCGATTGGGTAATAAAAAATTAGTAAAGCTTCATAATGAGGTTAGCCCTGATAAAATAGAAATAATTGGAATATCAATCGACATAGATGTCAATAAATGGCTAAAAGCAATTGAAAAAGATAAAATCAAATTCACTCAATTGATAGACCCAAAGGGATTTGATGCTAATGCAGCCTTAGTTTTCGGAGTAGATGAATTACCGTCAAAATACCTATTTAATCCCGAAGGTGTCCTAATAGCGAAGAATCCAACAGAAGAAGAAATAATGAAATTAATAAAAGAGTAAAATGAAACGCCCATTAACATTATTTAGATATAAAGGAGATTTAGTAGGCGTTCCATCTTCAATTAAAAAACAAATATTAAATACAGATGAATAAAATAAATAAAATAAATAAAGTGCGTGTAATTGTAGCATCAATCGTTTTGATGTTCTCAATAAAGAGTAACGCCCAAATTGTGAAAGCCGAAATCAGGGCTACTGGTTTAACTTGTTCTATGTGCTCCAATGCCATAAACAAACAGCTAAAAACATTGCCCGAAGTAGTTAATGTAGAAACCGATTTAAACACCAATACGTTTACGGTAACGCTGACTGAAGGCAATACATTAAGCCCAAAAGTATTTAAGGAGAAAGTGGAAAAAGCAGGTTTTTTTATCGGGACATTGGTATTAACAGCAAAACCTGAAACCATAACCCAAAGTACTTATATTTTGGTTAATAATAACACAGCCAACGGCACCGAAATACAATTTCAGGTAGTAGACAAAGGCTATGTGACTGAAAAGGAATTCAAAAAATTATCCAAATCATACAAGAATGTTGAAACGTATGCTTCAAACAATGAAGATGATTTCCACATTAAAATTCTGAATTAATGAGAAAGATTATTTTATTTTTAATTGCAATAAGCAGCCAAAACATTACTAGTCAGGAGTTATTCGTGGTAACTGATCCGGCCAGTAATGTTCCGGCAAATTCTTTGGCAGTTAATGTGATGCAGTCGCTTTTCAAAGAGGAAATGAAATCAGGCTATAATTACCATTTCATGCCCGAAGTAACTTATGGACTTAACAAGAACATCATGTTCCGGGCTTCTGCCTTTATAAGTAACCGTAGTAATAACCTTGTTACTGAGGGAGGCAGTTTTTATACAAAGTATCGTTTTTATTCCTCCGATGATTTGAACAGTCACTTCCGGATGGCAGCATTTGGAAGATATAGTTTCAATAATGCTGACATTCACCAGGAACAAATAGAAATCTTAGGACACAACACAGGTTTTGAAGGAGGATTTGTAGCCACTAAGTTGATTAAAAAACTGGCAATAAGTTCATCTGTAAGTTTTGAAAAAGCCTTCGACAACAAACCCGATTATCCGTTTCCCGATAATATGGGTGACAATGCTACAAATTACACCTTATCATTTGGCAAATTGATGTATCCAAAAAAATATACCAGTTTCAAACAAACTAATATTAATCTAATGGTGGAATTTGTTGGGCAATCTATCAATGAAAATGGGAAGTCATATCTAGACGTTGTGCCGGCAATACAATTTATTTTCAATAGTCAGGCGCGATTAGATTTAGCATACCGCCAAGAACTAATTAGTTCAATGGTACGTTCAGCACCGAATGGATTTTATTTCAATCTGTACTATACTTTTTTCGATTTAACAAAATAAAAGCACCATGAGTACAACAAAATTTATTCCGGCATTAGGTTATGATTTTTTAAGTGATTATTACGATTTAGCAATCAAATTAACTATGCCTGAGAAAAAATTCAGAAATAAGCTAGTAGATTTTGTCAATCCTCAAAAGAATGAGAAAATACTAGAGTTTGGTTTTGGAACCGCACAAAACATCATTATTTTAAAACAGCGCTTTCCTGATTGTAACATTCAAGGAATTGACATCGACCCCAAGATTAAGACAATTGCTGAATACAAATTAAATAGGGCAGGAATTGAAACGCCACTTTTTTTGTATGATGGAGATAAGTTACCCTTTGAAGACAACTCATTTGACAAGGTTTATAGTTCTCTTGTTTTTCATCAGTTAGATAGGATTACAAAATTAAAGTGCTTGCTGGAGATTAATAGGATACTAAAGCCTAATGGAGAATTAATCATTGGAGATTGGGGTAAAGCAAAAACAAAATGGATGCGGTTTTCCTTTTACTTAGTTCAATTATTAGACGGTTTCAAAACTACCACTGATAATGTAAATGGATTAATGATAAAATACATTACTGATGCAGGATTTAAAAATGCTCTGGAAGTAGATTATATAAACACATCAATAGGCACTTATTCTTATTATAAAGCAGAAAAAATAATTAATAACTAAAAAATATTACATCATGAAAACACTTTTTTTAACAGCTTTTTTAGCGATAACAATAGTATCGTGTAACAATAAAGCTAAAGAAACAGAAACCAATGCAACAGAAACCCAAGCAGGTTCAATCGAATTATTCGCCTGTCCAATGCACCCTGAAGTAACAGGAAAAAAAGGAGAAAAATGCTCCAAATGTGGCATGGAATTAACAGAACCTGTCGCTCAATCTAAACCTGATAAAAATACCCAAGAACCAAGTCTAAATAATTCGAAGGCAAAAGTCGGAGTTCTCGGAGCTGATACTTCGGTGACCCCTTTAGATTATGTTAATGATATTGTTATTTGTTATTTAAACCTAAAAAACAAACTAGTAAAAGATGATTCTGAAGGTGCTGCCGAAAAAGGGAAAATACTATTAGCTTCATTTAACAGACTTGATACAAAAACACTAAATGCTAATCAGAAAAAAGCTTACATAGACATTGCTGAAGATGCTAAAGAACAAGCTGAGCATATAGCTGAAAATGCCGGTAAACTAGACCACCAAAGAGAACATTTTATTTTGTTAAGCAAAGACATTAACGATTTAATTAAAATGTTTGGTTCAAAAATGCAACTATACCAGGACTATTGTCCTATGGCAGATGATGGTAAAGGTGCTATTTGGATAAGCGAAACCAAAGAAATAAAAAATCCTTTCTACGGCTCTAAGATGCTAACATGTGGCAGTTTGAAAAAGACGTTATAAAATGAAAAATAGTTTAAAGAAAGTAGGTATTTTACTTTTTTTGGTAGTGGTTGCAATACAATTTTATCAACCTGCCCTGAATCAAAATCCCGACCAGGATTATACAAATGATTTTATTATTACAACCAATGCACCAAGTAATATTTCAAAACTTATAAAGACATCTTGTTACGATTGTCACAGCAATAACACTGACTATTTGTGGTATGATTACCTTCAGCCTGTTCGAATGTTTGTAGAAAAACATATAACAGATGGGAAAAGAGAGTTAAACTTTAATGAGTTTGGCAGTTATTCAAATCGAAAGCAGCAAAGTAAACTAGAAGCCATCGGTAAACAAATTAAATCGGATGAAATGCCATTAACTTCATATACCCTATTACATCGCGATGCAATAATTAATGAAGTCCAAAAACAGGAATTAATAACCTGGATTAATTCAATAAAACAAAACAGTTTATCTGAAAAATAAGGAAATATGGTAGAAAAACTAATAACATTCTCACTAAAAAACAGAGCAATTGTGCTACTGGTTTCGGCTTGTTTATTTGTGTGGGGAATCTATAGCGTGAAACAAAATCCTATAGATGCTATCCCTGATTTATCAGAAAATCAGGTTATTGTATTTACCGAGTGGATGGGTAGAAGCCCACAGGTAATCGAAGCGCAAGTAACTTATCCTTTGGTTTCTAATCTTCAAGGGATACCAAAAGTTAAAAATATACGGGGAGCCTCCATGTTTGGGATGAGCTTTGTCTATATCATTTTTGAAGACAATGTAGATACCTACTGGGCAAGAACCCGTGTGTTGGAACGATTAAATTATGCCCAACGTTTACTTCCACAAAATGTTGTTCCAACCTTAGGTCCTGATGGTACAGGAGTAGGCCACATTTTTTGGTATCATTTAGAAGCCAATGGAATGGACTTGGGAGAGCAAAGAGCCTTACAGGACTGGTATGTGAAATTTGCACTGCAAACAGTTCCCGGTGTAGCCGAAGTAGCTTCTTTTGGAGGTTTTGAAAAACAATACCAGCTAGTGTTAGATCCACTAAAAATGCAGTATTATAATGTCAGTATGATGGAAGTAATGAATGCTGTTAAGGCTAATAACAATGATGTAGGCGGCCGAAAGTTTGAAATGAGTAATATGTCTTATATCATTAGAGGTTTAGGCTACATAAAGAACAGTAAAGATGTCGAGGATATTTCGATTAAAAATTACAATTCTATCCCTGTGAAGGTAAAAGACATAGGTTCAGTACAAATGGGTGGAGATTTACGCCTTGGAATTTTTGACCAAAACGGAACTGGGGAAGTCGTAGGCGGTATAGTGGTAATGCGTTACGGCGAAAATGCTGATAAAGTCATCAAAGCGGTTAAAGCAAAGATGAAAGAAGTTGAAAAAGGATTGCCCGAAGGAGTGAAATTTAAAACTTCCTATGACAGAAGCGAGTTAATCGAAAAAGCTATTGAATCTGTCAAGGGAACACTTATAGAAGAAATGATAGCAGTTTCACTCGTTATCTTAATTTTTCTGTTCCATTGGAGAAGCGCCCTTATAATCTTAATTCAACTTCCTATATCCGTAGCAATTGGCTTCATATTGCTTGAAGCATTTGGTATTTCATCTAATATTATGTCATTAACCGGTATTGCACTCGCTATTGGAGTTGTTGTGGATGATGGAATTGTAATGGTTGAAAACGCCTACAGGACAATCTCAGAGAAACAAGAAGAAATGATTGATAACAAGTAAATTGGTATGATGATAGAAAAAATTAAAAATTTATTTAAAAAGGAACACGACCCTTTATCCTCTGATGAAAAACTTCAACTAATTGAAAAATCATCAAAGTTAGTAGGACCGGGTGTTTTTTACTCAACACTAATCGTAATTGCTTCTTTTCTGCCGGTTTTTTTACTCACAGGTATGGAAGGAAAATTATTTAGTCCCTTGGCTTGGACAAAATCATTCATTCTAATCGTTGATGCTTTTTTAGCCATTACACTCACACCGGTGCTTATAAGCTTTTTATTAAAAGGTAAACTTCGTCCTGAGAATAAAAACCCAATCAATAAAAAACTGGAAAGTGTATACACTCCTATTTTGGTTTTTTGTTTGAAATGGAGGAAAACGGTTTTAGGAATTAATGTAGTAGCTTTACTAGTCGGTTTAGTCATGTTTACTCGTTTAGGTTCCGAGTTTATGCCACCATTGGATGAAGGTTCAGTACTTTTCATGCCGGTTACCTTGCCCGATGTTTCAAACTCGGAAGTAAAAAGAATATTGCAGGTTCAAGACAAATTGATAAAATCAATTCCCGAAGTAGACCATGTATTGGGAAAAGCTGGTAGAGCCAATACTGCTACAGATAATAGCCCTATTAGCATGATTGAAACCATCATTTTATTAAAACCTCAAAGTGAATGGAGAGAAGGAAAAACAAAGAATGATATTATAACCGAAATAAATAATAAACTCCAAATTCCGGGAGTAACCAACGGCTTTACACAGCCTATCATTAATAGAATAAACATGCTATCTACTGGTATTCGAACAGATGTTGGAATTAAAGTTTATGGAGAAAGTTTAGATACCATTAATGCACTATCTCAAAAAATCAAAAAAGCACTCGAAGGTACTTCGGGTGTAAAAGATTTGTATGCGGAGCCAATAACTGGTGGAAGGTACATTGACATTGAGCCAAAGAGGGAGCTTTTGGGCAGATACGGCCTTTCAATTGACGATATTAATGCAGTTGTTGAAGCAGCTATCGGAGGAATGAAACTGACAACTACAATTGAAGGACGACAACGCTTCTCTGTAAATGCAAGATATGCACAAGAATATAGAAACAGTATTGATGCACTGAAAAAATTGCAAGTCCAAACGATGCAATATGGCCCAATTCCTTTAGAAACCATTGCAGAGGTAAAAATAAGCGATGGGCCGCCTATGATAAATAGCGAAAATGCCATGCTTCGGGGAAGTGTGCTGTTTAATGTACGTGATCGAGATTTAGGTAGTACTGTGAAAGAAGCTCAGAAAAAATTAAATTCAATGATGTCTAAAATGCCAAAAGGATATTACATTGAATGGAGTGGCCAGTGGGAAAATCAGTTGAGAGCCAATAAAACGCTAAGCATCATACTACCAATTGTGGTGATAATTATCTTCCTTATTTTATATTTTACTTACCACTCCATGAAAGAATCTCTAATTACTATGATAACAGTACCTTTTGCTTTAATTGGTGGTGTTTTTATGGTCTACTTTTATGGAATTAATTTATCTGTTGCAGTTGCAGTTGGTTTTATTGCCCTCTTCGGAATGGCCATTGAAACAGCAATGTTGATGACTATTTACTTGAATGAATCGATGAACAAAATGGTCGAAAAATATGGGAACAGTTCACAAACCATTACTGAAGACATCTTGAAACAATATATCGTCGATGGTTCAGCCAAAAGATTGAGACCAAAATTAATGACGGTTTCTGTTTCTTTGTTTGGTCTTATCCCAATACTTTGGGCAACGGGGACTGGTGCCGATGTGATGCTACCTATCACAGTTCCGCTTATTGGTGGGACAATTACTTCTACAATTTATGTATTATTAGTAACTCCTATTGTTTTTGAAATGGTGAAACTTCACGAATTAAAAACTAAAGGCAAAATAGAACTTATAGATGTTAAAGAATAAATATTATATCGTTATAAGCTTTTTGATTTTAAGCTTTACAATTGCTAATGCACAGATTGTTTCACTGGATAATATCTTGAGCACAATCAAAACCGATAATCCGCAGCTAAAAATGTATGATGCCGATATCCAAAGTATGGATGCCGCAGCAAAAGGGGCAAAAAGCTGGATGGCACCTCAAGTAGAAACCGGTTTTTTTATGACACCCTACAATACAAAAATGTGGAAAGCAGATGAAATGAGTCCCGGCATGGGTAGTTATATGATTGGTGTTTCACAAATGATTCCCAATGCCAAAAAACAAAATGCCGAATACAAGTACATGAGTGCCATGTCTTCGGTTGAAAAAGAAAACAAAAATTACACTTTAAATCAGCTTTATGCTATAGCCAAGACAAATTATTATCAATGGCTTGTACTAAACAAAAAAGTCAAAGTAGCCAATGATAATTTACTGCTCTTAAACTACATGATAAAAAGCATGGAAATAAGATACCAGTACAATATGGATAAACTACCAACATATTATAAAGCAAAATCGCAATACAATGAGTTGGAAAGTATGATTATTATGCTTCAGAATGATATTTCACAAAAAAGAATAATGCTCAACACGTTAATGTCAAGAGATAAAAACACCATGTTTGAAATTGAAGAAACATTCGAACTAAAAGAGTACAATTCACAACTATCAGACACCACTTTAATTTCAAAAAACCGAAGCGATATCAATGCCATCAAAAGAACTATGGAAATAAACCAACTTAGGATTGACGCAGAAAAATCAAAATTTCTGCCCGAATTTGGTGTTAAATATGACCACATGTTTGCTTTTGGGCAGCAGCCACAACAATTCTCACTAATGGGTATGATGACTATACCTATGCCTTGGTCAACTAAAATGAACAAAGCCAATATCAGTAGTTTTCAAATTAAAAACGAAAGTCTCAATTGGCAAAAACAAATGATTTTAAATGAAACGGTTGGGATGATTTCGGGCATGAATACAGAACTTTCAAACCTCAAAAAACAATACACTATCTCCGAAAAAAGCATTATCCCTTCATTGCGCAAAAATTATGACACAGCGGTATTAGCTTGGCAAAACAACACCGGCGATTTATTTGTTGTCCTAGATGCTTGGGAAGCTTTGAACATGGCTCAAATGGATGCATTCGACAAATTGCAATCCATACTCAACACTCAGGTAGAAATCGAAAAACAACTCGAAATTAAGTAACTATGAATAAGTATATAAAATATGGTTTGATTCTAGGTGCAATAGCAATAATCGGTTCTGCTATTTATTTCTATGTCATAAAACCAGAAGTACATGACGCAAGCTCTCATCAAAACGTTGTCTATACCTGTTCAATGCATCCGCAAATTATTAGAGACAAACCGGGAAACTGTCCTATCTGCGGAATGACTTTAGTAAAAAAAGTTACCGACAATCATTCTAATGAAGACCATAATATTGATAATGTCATCAAGCCAACGGATAACTTTGTAGTGGGCAAGTTTCAAACCACTACCGCAGTAGATTCAACCATAAGCGGTGAAATCAATCTTCCGGGTATTATCGCTTATGACCCAAATTCAGCCATAAATATTGCAGCAAAAATAAGTGGACGAATAGAAAAAATATACGTGAATTTTAAATACCAGCGCATTAGCAAAGGACAAAAACTATTTGATTTATACAGTCCAGAACTTTTAACAGAGCAAGAAAACTTCATTTATTTACTTTCAAATGATAGTGATAACCGTCCAATTATTGAGGCATCAAAACAAAAACTATTGCTTTATGGTATGACTCAAAATCAAATAAACGCTTTAGCTAATTCCAAAAAGGCCAATCCTAAATTAGCCATTTTCAGTCCTTCAAATGGAATTGTCATGGGAACAGAAACAATGGATGCATCATCAAATTCAGGGATGCAAAGTATAAACAGCAGTACTGAAAAGCTTGACTTAAAAGAAGGAAGCTATGTCAAAAAAGGAGAGGTTGTTTTTAAATTAGTAAATACCGATAAAGTTTGGGGAATATTCAATATTGCACAAGAAAGCAGTAGTCTTATTAAGGTTAATCAAGCCATTAAAATAACTTCTGAACTCAATGAGGAGAACTCAATAGAGGCCAAAATCAATTTTATTGAAACACAATTTAATGCCGCCGACAAAACCAATAGAATAAGAGTTTATTTAAACAATAACACACTCAAATTGCCAATAGGATTGAGATTGCAAGGTGTTATAAAAACACGGTCAATAAACAGTGTTTGGGTTCAAAAAGACGCATTAGTAAGTACCGGTAATAAAAAAATCGCTTTTATCAAATCTCAAAATGGTTTTAAAGCAATACCGGTAAAAACAGGATTTGAAATGAACGGGTATATTCAAATCATTGATGGTATTTCAGTTAAAGACACCATTGCAAAAAATGCCCAATATTTAATCGATAGCGAAAGCTTTATTAAAACAGAGTAAGTATGAAAAAATTAAATCAAATAGGCATCATTATATTGCTTGTCATGGTACTTACAGCTTGTAATTCTCCTAAAAAAGAAGACCATTCTCAGCATGGTAAAGAAGCAGAAGACCACTCACAACATGATAAGAAAGAAACAACTTTTTATACCTGTTCTATGGATCCTCAAGTAAAAGAAGACAAACCCGGGAAGTGTCCTATTTGCCACATGGAGTTAACACCCATAAAACAGGATGACAGTGAGGTTAACCAAATAAGTTTGAGTAAGCAACAAATTCAACTAGGTAATATCACAACTCAGGTTATCGAACAAACCCAAAATAATGTAGAACAAAAGTACACCGGTGTTTTAACTTTCAATCAAGAAGAATCAAAAACCATTTCTTCAAAAGCAATGGGCAGAATTGAAAAATTGTATTTCAAATCTACTGGTGATTACCTATCCAAGAACAAGCCAATATATCAATTGTACAGTGAAGATATTGCAATAGCAAAACAAGACTATTATACTGCCTTTAAACAATTGGAGATGCCCGGTGATTTTGGAAAAAATGCAAAAAACATAATGAATGCGGCCAAACAAAAACTCATGTTCTATGGTTTGTCCAACACTCAAATTGAGAATATAAAAAGCAACAAAGATGTTTCGCCCTATACCACATTTTACAGCACTGTCGGTGGTACAATTTCTGAAATAACTGCCGTTGAAGGCAGTTATGTCATGGAAGGAACTCCAATAATTAAAGTAACCGATTTAAGTAAACTTTGGCTCGAAACACAAGTTAATATCAACTATTTCAATAGTCTTAAAATAGGTCAAAATGCTACCATAACTTTTGCCGATTTTCCCGATAAATCTATAAGTGCTAAAGTCTCATTTATCAATCCCGAAATAAACCCGGAAACCCGTTTACTATTGATTCGATTTGAAGTCCCTAATCAAAATCTAATCTTAAAACCGGGAATGCAGGCCATTGCAAAATTGATGATTTCCGGCGGTAAAGGAATTTACATTCCTACTGATGCAGTAATTAGAGAAGAAAACGCATCCTACATCTGGGTAGAAAAAAAACCGGGAGTTTATGAAAATCTAATGGTCGAAACAGGAATTGAAACCAATGGACTTATAGAAATCAAAACAAAAATTGCCAATGGTCAAAAAGTAGTGATAACAGGAGCCTATGCCATCAATAGCGAATATAAATTCCGCAAAGGCAGCGACCCGATGGAAGGCATGAAAATGTAATTTAAACAGTAAGGATGAACAATTTTAATCAAATAATACAGCAATACAAAAACGATTCAGAAAGTGTTTATAATACTTGGTTTGTGGATAATGACCAACGGTTAAAAGCGTTCAGAACTATCCGTCGAGGCATTATTCAGGTTGTTGAAGATATAAAAAACAAATCATTTCCAAATGATTTTAAAAACAGCAGCTTAGAATTTGTGCTCAATTGTATTGCCGAGCAAAAACAGGTATTTGTAGGGGTTTCACATCCTTTTTATTGGAAACCAAAACTCCGAATTCCTGACATCTATGAAAATCAAACCAATAAAATTGCTTTTGGCCAATTCTTGGAAAATTGCATTAATGCAAAAAACGAAGAACAGGTGCTTAGGGAAATTGTAAAACTCGACGAACTTAAAATTAAGGGACTTGGTCCGGCCGTTGCCAGTATTTTGTATTTCTTGCACCCAACCTGGTTTCCGCCTTTCAACACGGCAATTGTAAACGGTTTTAATTTCTTGTTCAAGGACAAAAAAAAACTCGGAAGCTGGAGTGAATACTTAAAAATTAGAGAGACATTACTGGAAACAAATTCCAAATTCAAATCGGAACTGTCCAATGATATAGGTGCAATCGCAGGCTTGTGTTTTGAAATTGGCACTCAAAAAATGCTCATAGGAAATGATGACTATTTGAGTGAAGAAGAGCGTTATAAATTTGAAAAAAACATAGTAAAACGCCAAAAAGAAATTATAGAAGAAAAAAAGGAAGATAATCTGCATAGTGAAATGCAATACCATCTATTGAAAATTGGGGCATCATTAGGATTCGATGTTACCCCGGCAAGTAATGATAAAAGCAAAGCCTTCAATGGTCAAAGTTTTTCTTTTATGGCTATAAATAAATTTCCTGAATTGCCCTGTGATAAAGACACGCAAAACACCATCAAACTCATAGATGTTTTATGGTTTGAAAAAGGAACAAACAATATTATTGGGGCATTTGAAGTTGAAAAAAGCACCAGTATTTACTCAGGTATTTTACGCCTTTCAGATCTTTATTTCAGTATTTCTGATGGTGATGAAGTTTTTTATATCATAATCCCTGACAATCGCGAAAAAGATGTTATTCAACAACTTAACAGACCTGTTATAAAAAATTCAAAAATGAATATTAAGTACATCCTTTTTTCAGAATTAAGGGCCAATTGTGATGCAATTTGCAAATTCGGCTCAGACCATTCAATAATGGATAAAATCGCTAAATCAATTTAAACATTATCATATGAAACTGTACATAAAAAATATGGTTTGCAGCCGCTGCAAGATGGTAGTGAAATCTGTATTTGAAAATATGGGCATCAATCCTGTTTCAGTTGATTTAGGTGAAGTTGAATTGAAAAATGACATTCAGGAAATCCAAAAAAACGAATTATTAAAAAAGCTTCATGCTGTAGGCTTTGATTTGATTGATGATAGGAAAAGCAAAACTATCGATAAGATTAAAACATTGATTATTGATTTGGTTCAAAATAAAAACAATCATTTAAAAACAAATCTATCCGAGTTTCTATTCCAAGAGCTACACCAAGACTATAATACCTTGAGCAACCTCTTTTCCGAAGTAGAAAACACAACAATTGAAAAATACTTCATTAATCTGAAAATTGAGAAAGTAAAAGAGTTGATCATCTATGATGAATTATCCCTAAGCCAAATAGCTTACTCTTTAAACTATAGTAGCGTTTCACATTTAAGTAATCAATTCAAAAAAGTAACCGGCTTTTCACCAACACACTTTAAGAATATAAAAACCATTAAACGAAAGCAAATTGAAGATCTATAAATCTTGCAAATCAAACCCAAAATTGTGCAAATGCATAAAACAGTTATGATAGAAATTTGTATTAAAATAATATAAAAGATGATACATACTTACAGCATTACCGGAATGACTTGCGATGGTTGTCGCTCTAAAGTCGAAAAAGCATTGAATACTATTGAAGGTATTGAGGCAAAAGTTTCATTGAATCCACCGATAGCCACAATAACTATGGAAAAGCACGTTCCAACAACACAGTTGCAGGAAGCACTAACCGCCGTTGGAAAATATACCATAGAAATGAGTAATGGAAAAACAATAATAGATACTACAACTAAAGAATCCGCTGTAAAGTCATGTTGTTCCTCTCATAATCATGATCATAAAAAAGAGGCTAATATACCAGGTAATGCTCAAGGGAAATACTATTGCCCAATGCATTGCGAAGGTGAAAAAGTTTATGATAAAGCAGGCGATTGTCCCGTTTGTGGAATGGATTTAGTCAAAGCACCTGAGCTAACTACTGCTAAAACTCTATATACATGTCCCATGCATCCCGAAGTAATCAGCGAAACTCCGGGTTCATGTCCTATTTGTGGAATGGATTTAGTACCAATGGAACCAAGCGAAAGCGAAGACCAAAAAACGTATAAAGATTTGGTAAAAAAAATGAAAATTGCAGTGTTGTTCACGGTTCCCATTTTCGCCATTGCCATGATTGAAATGGCACACAACAATCCTCTATTGCAATTAATGGCTGCTTCAAAATGGAATTGGGTACAATTACTATTATCGCTTCCTGTTGTTTTTTATGCCTGTTGGATATTCTTTGTTCGCGCCTGGAAATCAATAATCACTTGGAATTTGAATATGTTTACCCTTATCGGAATCGGTACAGGAGTGGCTTTTCTATTTAGTTTAGTCGGAATGTTTTTTCCGGATATTTTTCCAAGTGAATTCAAAACAGAACACGGAACGGTATTATTATACTTTGAAGCAACAACAGTTATTCTGACTTTAGTTTTGTTAGGACAATTACTCGAAGCAAGGGCACACAGCCAAACCAGCGGAGCTATCAAAGAATTATTAAAACTTGCGCCAACCGAAGCTACTTTAGTAGTTGATGGCGGCGATAAAGTAATTTCTATCCACGATATCAAAAAAGGCGATTTATTGAGGGTAAAACCCGGAGATAAAATTCCGGTTGACGGTAAAATAACCGATGGTGAAAGTAGTATCGATGAAGCCATGATTACCGGCGAACCAATACCTGTTGATAAGAAGAAAGGCGATAACGTAATTTCCGGAACAATAAACGGAAACAAATCTTTTGTAATGGTTGCCGAAAAAGTAGGTTCCGAAACCCTGCTTTCTCAAATCGTGCAAATGGTAAATGATGCCAGTCGTTCACGAGCTCCAATTCAGAAATTAGCAGATAGTATCTCCAAGTACTTTGTGCCAATTGTGGTCATTATATCGGCAATAACCTTTTTTGTTTGGGCAAAATTTGGTCCCGAACCAGCATTGGTGTATGGCTTTATAAATGCTATTGCTGTATTAATTATAGCCTGTCCTTGTGCTCTGGGTCTGGCAACTCCCATGTCAGTAATGGTTGGTGTTGGCAAAGGAGCACAATCAGGCGTTTTAATAAAGAATGCCGAAGCTTTAGAGAACATGAATAAGGTTAATGTTTTAATTACCGATAAAACTGGTACCATCACCGAAGGAAAACCATCTGTCGAAAAAATTTATGCATCCAATAACAACGATAGTGACTTATTGCAAAGCATTGCTTCCTTAAACCAATATAGTGAACATCCATTGGCACAAGCTGTGGTAATTTATGCCAAAACAAAATCCATTTCTTTAATCGAAGTAAAAGATTTTGAAGCCGTTGCCGGAAAAGGAGTTACAGGAACAGTTGCTGGTAAAAAAGTAGCATTAGGTAATAAAAAACTAATGGAACAAGTTAAAGCAACAGTTTCTGACGATTTAGAGAACAAAATCATTATTGAACAAAAATTAGGAAAAACAGTCTCTTACATTGCCGTTGATAACATAGCTGTTGGTTTTGTATCTATAACAGATGCTATTAAAACTTCTAGCAAAGAAGCCATAAAAGAATTAATGAGCCAGGGTGTCGAAGTAATCATGATGACTGGTGACAATGTCAATACAGCTAAAGCAGTTGCTGATGAATTGGGATTAAAAACCTATAAAGCTGGATGCTTACCCGAAGACAAACTCAAAGAAATTAAAAAATTGCAGGCAGAAGGCAAAATTGTAGCCATGGCTGGCGATGGTATAAATGATGCGCCGGCATTGGCACAAGCCAACATTGGAATAGCAATGGGAACAGGAACAGATGTCGCTATCGAGAGTGCCAAAATAACTTTAGTCAAAGGGGATTTACAGGGTATCGTAAAAGCCAAGAATTTAAGCCATGCTGTTATGAGAAATATTAAACAAAATCTATTTTTTGCCTTTTTCTATAATGTACTTGGTGTCCCAATTGCAGCTGGTGTGTTATATCCGGTTTTCGGAATTTTACTATCTCCTATGATTGCAGCTTTGGCAATGTCTTTCAGCTCCGTATCTGTTATTATCAATGCCTTGAGACTAAGAGGTTTAAAACTATAATAATTAACGATAACACGAATGAAACTAAAAAATAACATAGATAAATTAGGAACAATCGGGATGTTCTTTACAGCATTGCTTTCGCCTTGCTGTTTCCCTCTTTTTGCATTTGTAGCATCTGCTTTAGGTTTAGGTAGTTTTGAACTTTTTGGAGGTTGGACAATGTGGATTTTTCAAGGGATGGTCCTATTATCTTTAGTTGGCTTTTTTCTTTCCTATCGCCTGCATAGATGCCTATATCCTTTGTTGATAGCTATTCCAAGTACAATAATCATTTTTTATAGCTATTACTTTTGTAATAATGATTATCAGTCCTATTTTTTATATACTGGTATGTTCGGGCTTCTTATCGCTACAATAGTCAATTATCATAGAAACAAACTTCACTATGGCTGTAATACTTGCACGATGTACAACGGTAAATCAGTAGAACTGAAATCAAAAATAACATGTCCACATTGCGGTCACAAAAAAGAAGAAATGATGCCTACTGATGCTTGTCAATTCTTCTATGAATGCGAAAACTGTAAAAAAATAGTGAAACCTAAACAAGGTGATTGTTGTGTTTATTGCAGCTATGGCACTGTAAAATGTCCACCTATTCAATCAGGTGAAAAGTGCTGCTAAAAATAGTACAGGGCAGCATGCGGAAGCTAACAAAATGAAAGCTAAGCTTAAAGAATTAGATTAATATTCCAACATATTTAAAAATTAAAATAAATGAAAAAAAACATCCTATTAAGCTTTATGCTTTTGCAATCTGTAATACTGTCAGCACAAGACAAAGTTCAAATTAGAGTAACTGCAGCTAGCCCTGCAGCATCGTATGAGCAAGAAGTGGGTAGCGCAAAAATAAAAATTTCATATAGCAGACCTTTAGTCAGAGGACGAAAAATATTTGGGGAGTTAGTACCATTTGATAAACTTTGGCGAACTGGTGCAAGTGATTGTACCGTAATAACTACTTCCGAAGATATTTCATTTGGCAACAATGTATTAAAAACAGGTAGTTACTCAATATTCACAATTCCTTCAATCAATGAGTGGACTATAATTATCAACACAGATACTACTTTACATGGCGAAACCGGCTATGATGAAAAAAAGGATGTGATGCGTTTCAAAGTTCCTGTCGAAAAAAGCTCTAACTTCTATGAAACATTTACAATCGATTTAAATGACATCAACAGTAAGGGTGAAGCATTTCTGAAAATACTTTGGGAAAATACGATGGTTAAAATACCAATAAAAAGCCAAGAAGATGATACAATAGTAGCATTGATAGAACAACATATCATAAAAGGAAAAACCCAGGATGCCAATTTATTGTTTCAGGCAGCTAATTATTATTACAGCACAAATAGAGATTATAAACAGGCAATAATTTGGCTTTTGGAAGCAGAAAAATTAAATCCTGAAAACTTCTATTACCCAAATTTGAGACAAAAAATAGCATCCGAATTAAAAGATTACACTAATGCAATAGCAGCAGCAAAAAGGGCAATTACCTTAGCCGATAAGGAAAAAATGAAAAGTACAATCGAGACACTAAATAAAAGAATAGCGGATTGGGAAATATTGTTAAAAAAATAAAGTCATGAAAACCAAATTATCAATTATCGTTTTTCTTTTTTTTATAAATCAATTTGTTGTTGCTCAAAGCAACTCACAGCAAACTTTTTACACTTGTGTTATGCACCCTGAAATCCATTCTCCAAAACCTGGGAAATGCCCAAAATGTGGAATGGCGTTGGTAAAAGAAAAACCAAAAGCCGTTACACCTGCCAAAAAACCGGCACCTGAAAAAACCAAAGCTCCTGCCTCAGAAAAAGCAGCACCGGCTAAAGACCACGACATGAACAATATGGATAAGGATAAACCACACCAAACTTTTTATACTTGTGTAATGCATCCCGAAATCCATTCTCCAAAACCCGGAAAATGCCCAAAATGCGGAATGGCGTTGGTAAAGGAAAAGCCAGCTCCTGAAAAAGAAAAGTCAGCCTCAAATGATAAAGCGGATAAGGAAAAAGACCATGATATGGGAAACATGGAAAACGTAACAGTGAATCCACTTGCAAAAAAAAGAGTGATAAAAGATGAGCAACCAAAAGTAGTCCGATACGATTTATATGTGCGTGATACCGTAGTGAATTTTTCAGGAAAATCACGAAGAGCAATAGCAGTAAATGGGCAAATTCCAATGCCTACACTGACTTTTACCGAAGGTGATACTGCCGAGATTTATGTCCATAATGAACTCGATGAAGAAACTTCATTACACTGGCATGGTTTGTTTTTACCCAATAAGGAAGACGGCGTACCCAATCTTACCCAAATGCCAATAAAACCCCATAGTACTTACAAGTATTCTTTTCCAATCCGCCAGCACGGCACACACTGGTACCATAGCCATTCCGGATTGCAGGAGCAAATCGGCATGTATGGCTC
>Ga0207952_1000339_pt1 | contig 42302 bp, 37 predicted proteins | sample SubbioR12Aug_8Ca_FD_184831 | JGI IMG/M metagenome (GOLD analysis project Ga0207952, IMG submission 184831) | Serpentinite rock and fluid subsurface biosphere microbial communities from McLaughlin Reserve, California, USA - CR12Aug_8Ca (SPAdes) | ecosystem: Environmental > Terrestrial > Deep... | reverse complement strand
CGAAAGTGCCCTGCGACCAGCCGAGAAGGGCGGCCAGCATCTGGCCGGTCTGGTTGGAGTCGTCATCGATCGCCTGCTTGCCGACGATCACCAGGCCGGGCTGCTCCTTGTCGACCACCGCCTTCAACAGCTTGGCGACGGCCAGCGGCTGCAGTTCGGCGTCGGTCTGGACGAGGACGCCGCGGTCGGCGCCCATGGCCAAGGCGGTGCGGATCGTCTCCTGGCACTGCGCGGGGCCCGCGGAAAAGGCGATGACTTCGGTCGCGAGCCCCTTCTCTTTCATGCGGAGCGCCTCTTCCACGGCGATCTCATCGAAGGGGTTCATGGACATCTTGACGTTCGCCGTCTCGACGCCCGTGTTATCGGCCTTTACGCGGATCTTGACGTTGTAGTCGATGACCCGCTTGACCGCGACCAGCACTTTCATCGCGTTGCGCCTATTGGTGAGTTGCGGCCGGACCTCCCGCCCGGCGAAGGGGTTTTCGTGTACGAGGCGTCAGCCGATCATGTCAAGACTATGTCGCGCTGCACAAAATCGCAGGGTGGAAGCTTTTTCCTTGATCTTTCAACAGCTTGGGGCCTCCGGCGCCCGCTGCCAGACATCCACGGTACATCCGGTACGCAGGTATGAGCGAGCAGTCGGAGGCCCAACCGCCGTCATTGCAGAGCGATGTCGTAGCGAACGTAGTCGGTGAGCTGGGCGACGCGGTCGTACAGCACACGTGCCGCCGCGTTGTCGGCCTCGGTGTGCCAATATATCCGGCGCCAGTCGCGGTCTCGGCCACGCGCGACCAAGGCATCGATCAACTTTCTCCCTACCCCGGCGCCACGGGCAGACGGTTCGACCCAGAGATCTTCAAGATAGCAAACCATCCGACTGCTGAAGGTGTGGGGATGAAGCACGTAGTGCGCGAAGCCAACCAGCGTGCTTTCGGCACCGGGCCCGGCGCCCACCAGCGCGCTCACTGGATTGTCCGGGTCCATGATCCGGCGCCACAACTCTTCGTTTTCCGCTACCGAGAGCGATGCTTCGAAATGTGCGCAATTAGCTCGCCACATCCGGTGCCAAGCCGGCCAATCGGCCGCCTCTGCTTCGCGAATTACCATTGCCGCCGTCCTCACGCCTCGTCATCGCCGCTGTAAAGATGGCGTTATCTTGCCCCGCCCGGGACCCATAGAACGTCCGTCGCGCCGTTATCATTGAGCCGGCGCGCCAGCACGAACAGGTGATCGGAGAGGCGGTTGATGTACTTGATCGCCTCCGGGTTGATCGCCTGCTCGGCCGCAAGCCGGGTCATGCAGCGCTCGGCACGGCGCGACACCGTGCGGGCGAGATGCAACCGCGCTGCGACCTCGCTGCCGCCGGGCAGGATGAACGAGTTGAGCGGCGCGAGCTCGGCGTTCATGGCGTCGATCTCTTTTTCGAGACGTTCGACCTGGCTCGCCACGATGCGCAAAGCGCCCTCGCCGCGCTTGCTCTCGCCTTCGGGCGTGCAGAGGTCGGCGCCGAGATCGAACAGGTCGTTCTGGATACGGCCGAGCATGGCATCCGCCGCTGAAAGCCTGGGATCGCCGAGGACGGCGTGGGCGATGGTGCTGCGGGCGAGGCCGATGACGGAATTGGCTTCGTCGACCGTTCCATAGGCTTCGACACGGATATCGTGCTTGTCGACACGCTCGCCGCGGCCGAGCGAGGTCTGTCCGGCATCGCCGCCGCGCGTGTAAATGCGGGTGAGATTGACGGCCATCGGTTCAGCTCCGGCTGGCGAGGTACCACAGGAGAATGAGGACGATCGTCAGGAACTGGAGGCGCACGCGCCACCACATCAGCCGGTTGCTGCGCCGTCCGCCTTCGACCGTGCCCTCGACGTTGCGGCTCATGCTGATCAGGCCCGCGAACAGCATGCCGAGCGTGGCAAGGCCGGACAGGATCACCAGAACGAACAGGACGCCGGCAACGGTCATTCGTCACTCCTTTATATCAATCTAGTCATTATGCCGACCGGCACCAGTGCGCCCCTTGGCCCAGGGGCGCGCCGCGCGCGTCGGCACGGCATTGGTCGCCGCCCGGAAGACCGCCTCGGCCGCCTGTTCGCCCGACCAGAGGGCTGCATGCACCGTGCCGTATTCGACCGGTTCGGTCGCCTCGCCCGCGAAATAGACGCGACGGCCGAGCGGGCGGGCATGCACGACCCTGTCCTCCGGATCACTGCCGACGGCGGGATACGAATAGCCGCCGCGCGACCAGGGATCGCTCAGCCAGCGCGGGAACAGCATGGCCTCGGGCTCGGGAATATCCGGCCCGAACATGGCACGGAGCGACGTCATCGCGACGTCCCGGACTTCCGCGTCGCTCGCCGAGCGGTCGAGCCGCGCGGCGGTGGCACCGTTGGTGAAGCTCAGCAGGATCGGCAGGCCGGTTTCAGACTCGTGGCTGACCCAGGTGTTGAACGTGCCGCGCCGGTCGGGCGAATCGGGCAGGCGCCCGAACCATTTCGGATGCTCCGGCCAGAAGCGCCGCGGAAAGCGCAGGTAGATCTTGCCCAGCACGCCGGCGCCGTAGCCCAGCCGGCGGATCGCAAGTTGCTGGTCGTCCGGCGGCATCGGATCGAGGGTGGGAAGGCCCTCACGCAACAGCCCGAGCGGTACGGTGATCAACGCGCGATCAGCTTCCAGGCGTTCGCCGCTTTGCAGCGTGGCGCCGACGCCGTCGCCGCTCCAGGCAAGACGCTGCACGGCCGCGCCGTAGCGGATGTCGAGGTCCTGCGCTGCGTCCTCGATCAGCGCCGCGAACCCACCCCTCGGCTGGGCATTGCGCTCCAACCCTTCCAGCGGAAACCATTCCTCGACCGAGACCGCTTCGTAAGGCGCACCCTGCACGCCCTCGCTCATCTCGAGGAAGGTCGCCACCACGAGCTTGTCGATCTCCGGCAGCCAGGCGGCGTGAAGCAGCGGATCGACCGCCTGCTTCACCGAGATCGAGCGCGGGCCCCAGACGCGGGCCATCGCCTTGCTCTTCCAGCTCGCCCATTCGATGGTGGCCTTGAAGGCGGCGCGTCCCAGGATGGCGCGGCGGCGCTGGCCTTCGCGCGTCGGCGCGGTGGCGCGCTTGTCGATCAGCAGGCGATCGCCCTGCGACTCGACAAGACCGACGCCGAGCTTTTCGCACCACAGCGCCAGTGGATTGCCGTCGACGCCATGGATCCACGAGCCGCCGAGATCGAGCGGCGCGCCAAGGCGGTCGTCAGTCCACACGCGGCCGCCCGCGCGATCGCGCGCTTCGAGGACGGTAACGGCAAAGCCGGAATCCTTGAGCAGCCGCGCCGCGACCAGGCCCGCCATGCCGGCGCCCACCACGAGGACGCGCTCAGGGCGTCCCGCCCCCATGGACCACGAGCCGGTCACATCGCCACCAGCGCCGGCAGCTTCCGCATGTCGTCGAACCACTCGCCGCCGGCCGTGACCAGGGCATCGCGGTCGGCATAGGGCGCGCCGACATAGGCCAGCGCCCGCATGCCGGCGGCACGCGCGGCCTCGATACCGGGCTGCGAATCCTCGACCACCGTGCAGGCGAAGGGCTGTTCGTTCATGCGCAGTGCCGCGTGCAGAAAGAGATCGGGAAACGGTTTTCCGCGCGGGACCTCGTATGAACTGAAAATGCGGCCTTCGAAGCGCGACCACAAGCCGGTGATGCCTAAGGTCACACGCATCTTGTCGAGACTGCCCGAGCTTGCGACGCAGGTCGCAGCCCCTGCCGCCTCGATCGCGTCGATCGCCTCGGCGACGCCAGCCACCGGCTTCAGCGGCGCATCGTGAAAGGCCCGCATCGTGTCGGCCTGCAGGCGGTCGACGAAGTCGCCGGGAAGACTGCGGCCGAGGATGCCTTCGACGATCTCGACGCAGGATTTCATCGAGCGGCCCATCAGCCGGCGCATCGTCTCCTCGACGCTCCAGTCGAGGCCCTCACGCGCCAGCGCGCGGGCGAAGCAGGTGTTGGAGAGCGGCTCGCTGTCGACCAGCACGCCGTCGCAATCGAAGATGACAAGCACGCCGCGCTTGTATCAGAACGGCTTGTCGCCCGCGACCGTGACCCGGTTGCCGCTGCGGGTGTGCGGCCAGTAGTCCCACATGGCGCGATGCTGCGCGCAGCGATTGTCCCAGAAGGCCATCGAGTTCTCGCGCCAGCGGAAGCGGCACTGGAACAGCGGGTTCTCCATGTGCTCGTAGAGATAACGCAGGATGGCGTCGCTCTCGTCGCCCGGCACGCCGACCAGCGCGCGGGTGAAGCCGCGGTTGACGTAGAGGCCCTTCTTGCCGGTCACCGGGTGCGTGCGCACGACCGGATGTATCGCGCGCGGATACTGCTCCTTTTCGGTCACGCCGAAATTCTTGTAGAGGCCGCGATAGACCGACTCGCCGTCGTGCACCGCGGTCAGGCCCTCGAGATACTTCTTCATGCGGTCCGACAGCGCTTCGTAGGCGGCGTACATGCTGGCGAACAGCGTGTCGCCGCCCTTGGGCGGGCACTTCCTGATGTAGAGGATGCTGCCCATCGGCGGCTCGAGGTCGCAGCTCACGTCGGTGTGCCAACCTTCGCCATTGGCGCGCGGCGACTCCTTGTCGGCGTGGATGATCATCAGCTCGGGCTTGCCCGGCTCGCTCGGCGCCGCGGGATGGGTGTGCAGCTCGCCGAACAGGCGGCCGAACGCCAGGTGCTGGTCCTGCGTGATGTGCTGGTCGCGGAAGAAGATGACGAGGTTCTCCGCCAGCGCGCGGTGGATCTCGTCCTGCTGGCGGTTGCTCAAGGGCTTGCTGAGGTCGACGCCGCCGATCTCGGCGCCGATGATCGGCGTCAGCTTGTCGATGGTGAGGGTCTCGTACGGCGCACCCTCGTCGGCGGTGTGCCGATAACGGGGACCGGAATTGCCGCGCAGCGATCCTTGCATGGCTCTCTTTCCTCCGAACTTTCGCGGACTATAGCGTGAATCGCGCTAGGATCGCACCCAGGAGGAAGCGCCATGAAGCCACAAGATGTGCTCCGGCATCCGACCCATGTGCTGACCGCCGACCAGCGCGCCGCCTACTTCCGCGATGGCTATCTCGTGTTGCCCGACTACGTGCCGGAGGCGTGGCTGAAACGCCTGCGCGCGGCGATGGCCGAACTGATCGAGCGCAGCCGCGGCGTTTCGCAGTCCGACAGCATCTACGTGCTCGAGGAGGGTCACTCGGCCGACGATCCGCGGCTCCACCGCATCAGCAGCCCGCAGGATCAGCATCCGGTGTTCTGGGAATTCATGGCCGATCCGGTCATGACCGACCTCGCCGCCGACGTCGTCGGGCCCGACGTGAAGTTCCATCACGCCAAGCTCAACGTGAAATCGGGCAAGGGCACGCAGGGCTTCGGCTGGCACCAGGACATCCCGGCGTGGCCGCACACCGACTACAGCCCGGTCACGATCGGCATCTATATCGACGGCTGCACACCCGAACAGGGCCCGCTCACCGTCGCCGCCGGCAGCCACGAGGGACCGACCTTCTCGATGTACGACGACGAGGGGAATTTCGTCGTAAAGATCCGCGACAAGGATCTCGGCTGGCTGAAGGACGACATGATCCGGCGCCTGACCGGCGGCCCGGGCACGACGCTGCTGCTCAACTGCCGCGCCGTGCACGGTTCGGTGCCCAACCTGTCGACGGCGGCGCGGCCCCTTCTGCTGCCCGTCTATTCCTCGGCCGACTCCTTCCCCTACACAGCGAACCCAATCCCGACGCCGCACCAGGGCGACATCGTGCGCGGCACGGCGGCGCGGTTCGCAAGCTTCGACACGCGGCCCCTGGAGATGCCGCCCGACTGGCGGTTCGGTTACAAGCCGGTGTGGGCCCACAAGAAGCCGGCCTACTGACGGCGAGAGTTGAATTTACGGACACGAGTTGTCCGGAGAGGGGCGGGCAAACTCCCTGCCCGCGTCCCTGGCCAACTCCCACATGGTTTTTCACGGCCTGGAAGGCCGTTCGATGCCGTGTTTGCACGGCCTTCTCGCATTATTTGTGGACGCCTGAATGTAACAAGTTCTGTCCAGAAACCTGTCCAGAATCCCGTTGCAAACCGGTTGCAAGCCGAACGTCCTGGCCGACGTTCGCCGTCGGCATTGTTTGCTGTTTGGGTCTCGTCTTCGTCGTTAACGGCATGGTCAGGACCATGCCAGGCGCAGGCGCTCTCTGAAGAGCTTTGGGGGCACGCCGGGGGGAGTCCCGGTGGCACGGACGCCTAGTCTTGGCATCAGGCACGACAAGGAGCCGTCCCGGGCAAGTGAATGGACGACTCGGCCTTTGGAGTCAGGCCTCGTGCGATGATAGCGAATTTATAGAGCGAATCCGGCTGAAGCTGTGAATCGCCTATTGCAAATCAGCTTTGCGGATTCCACCGGGCTGCTAGCAGTGCTGTCACCGCCGCTCGCCGCGCCCTATTCTGCGGGCCCGGGTGTCGCGGGGACTCCCGGCCGGCAAGCCTCGCGGCCCCTACGGCCGCCGTCGATTGAATCGGGTCTCTCCTCCCTAGCGTAGCTAGGGAAGTGGCCCGTCACACGGGCCGGAGGGATCATGACCCCATCGCCCCCGTAAGACGAGGGCACTTCCCCTTTGCGGACTCCGCAAAGGGGAAGGAAGAGAGTGATCGCGATTCTAGAAATTGAAGCTGGTCGACAGGAGGAACGTCCGGGGCGAGCTCAGGCTCATCTGGCCGAAGCTCGTCGATGACCAATAGTTCGCGTCGAAGACGTTGTTGACGTTGGCGCGGATCACGATCGGCTTCTTGTTGATGCCTTCGAAGGTGTAGCGCGCACCGAGATTGACCTGCGCCCACTCCGGCATCTGTTGCAGGTTCGCCCTGTCCACGAAGGCGGCGCTGTCATAGACGACGCGGCCCAGCACCGTGAAGCCCCGGGCGAACGGCAGGTCCCATTCGCCGCCGGCGACGACCTGCAAGGGCGAAACGCTGACCGCCTGGTTGCCCTGGTTGAGTCCGCCCTGGGTCCGGGTGAGCCGGGCGTCGATGTAGCTCAAACCGCCCAGCAATCGAACGCCCTCGGTCGGCTCGCCGAAGACGTTGAACTCCAGCCCACGGTTGCGCTGTTCACCGTCGACGCCAAAGATGTTGGTCTGCGGGTTGATGAATCCGCTTGGCTGCGAAATCTGATAGGCAGCCAGGGTCGTGGTGAGCTTGCCCCAGTCGACCTTCACGCCGACCTCGTACTGCTGGGTCACGGACGGCGGAAAGACCTCCCCGGCATTGACGGCAGTGAGCGGAGCGGTCGGGCCCTCCTGCAGGCCCTGTATGTAGTTGCCGTAGACCGAAACGTTCTGCCAGGGCTTCACCACCAGGCCGAACATCGGCGTGGCTGCCGAGGCATTGTAGGAGGACGTGACCGCGCCGGTCGTTGTGTTGAAGTTCCAGGTGTTGATCTGCTGGAAGCGCAGGCCGAGGGTGAACTGAAGACGCTCCTGCCAGACCGAGAGCGTATCGCCGATCGCCACGCTGGAAAGATCGTTCTCCGACCTCTTCCGCGCGCTTTCTGGACTGGGAATGAATGCCGGCGACGGCGCGGAGCCGTAGATCGGCGTGTAGATGTTCGAGGCCGGTTCCGAAAAACCACGGTAATTGGCCCGCCGCCATTCGCGCCAGAATCTGTTGTAGGCGATGGTTGCCTGGTGACTGACCGGCCCGGTGTCGAACGTGGCGCGCACGCCGCTCTCGATGGATGCGCCGTACATGGTGTCCGCGGAGATATCGGCGTTCGTCGGAGCAAGCCTGCCCGCCGTGTTGGTGATCGACGTAAAGGTGCCGACTTGCTGCTGGCGACGCTGGCTGCCGCCCGCCGACAGGAAGGCCGTCAGGTTTTCGGCGATATCGTACTCGCCGCGCACTGCCCCGTAGAACACCTCGCTGGAATTGAACTCCCAGGGATTGTCAAAGTTGGTCGTGTTCTTGGGCGCGGGCGGAACGGGCACGCCAAAAGCCATCTGCGGAAACAGGCGGGGCGCCTGCAGGTTCTGGTATTGGTAGCCGAAGTCGAGCGAGGCGCGGAAACTGTCGCCCTTGTGGTCGAGCCCCAGGGTGAAAAGTCGCGATTCCTGGTTCTGGTTGTCGATGGGCGTGTCGCCCTTGCGGTAGACGGCGTTGATGCGCACGCCAGTCTCCTTATCAGGCCCGAAGCGCCGTCCGAAATCGATGTGGCCGCCGAACTGCGTATTGGACGAGTAGGTCGGCGTAACCTGGGTGAGTGGCTCGTTTCCGGCGCGCTTGGGTATGGTGTTGACGATGCCGCCGACGCTCCCCGCCGGCCCCGCACCGTTCAGGAAGGCGGCTGGCCCCTTCAGCACTTCGACGCGTTCCAGCCCTTCCGTCATCATCACGTTGAAGAAGGTCGGCGTGACACCCAGCAAGCCGGTGAACAGGATGTCGCCGTTGGCGACATTGAAGCCGCGAATGCTGAAATCCTGGACGCCCGCCGACGTCGAATTCTCGAGACGCACCGAAGGGTCGTTCTGCAGCACATCGCCGATGGTCTGCGCCTGCTGATCCTGCATCAGCTTCGACGTGTAGCTGCTCTGGTTGAACGGCGTGTTCATGAAGTCGCGGTTGCCGAGGATGCCGAGCTGGGCGCCCTTGGCGACCTGGCCGCCGGCATAGGGCGGCGGCAGGTTGTCGATCATGGCCTGCGGCGGAATGATGTTGGCCTGCACGCGCACCGGATCGAGTTGTGTCACCCCCGAGCCGGCACCCGGCGCCCTGGCAATCGTCACCGTGCTCGCGCCCGTGAAGGCAAACGACACGCCCGTGCCGGCCAGAAGCTGCTGCAGCGCTTCGCGGGGCGTGAAGGTGCCGGTGACGCCGGGCGACCGCAGGGTCGAGAGATCGCCCGTCCTGTAGGCGAAGGAGATGCCGGCCTGGTCGGCGAAGCGATCGAGCGCCGAGGCGAGAGGCTGAGGCGGAATGGCAAAGCTGCGCGGCTGATCCGCCTGCGCGATCTGCCCCTCGGCCGCCACGGCCCTGCTAGGGTCAACCGCATAAGCCGGCGTCTGCAAGAGAAGCGCGACACCTGCCACCATCACGCCCGCGATTCGACGATGAGTCTTCTTTGCCGGCTCATGTTCCCGCTCACGCATCGCAGCCCCCAACTCCCAACATCGGGGCGATCGACGCGAACGAACCGCATTCGCGCTCTCCCCATGTTTAGACCGAGCGAGGCGACGGTGACCGGTGCCGATTCGACGAAAATTTTTCGATCGCATTCCGGCGATGTCAGCGAACGATCATCAGATAGTTTGTGACTCGCGTGACGGAGAGGCCGTGCGTGGCGGCGAGCGCGTCGATGCCGCCGTCGAGGTCGGCCAGCGCCAGCCGGGCCGTCACCGCGCCGTAACGCGACGCGTTGCCCAGCAGCACGATCCTGCCGTCATGATAACGCCCGATCTCCGTCAGGGCCTCGGCGAGCGGCCGGTCGCGGATGACGATGGAGCCATGACGCCAGGCAGTTGCCGCTGTCGCATCGAGGGTGCGGACCACATCGGGCGCCGCACCCCGGCGATAACTCACCTGCTGGCCGGCCTCGAGCAGGATCCCGGTGTCGCGGGCGTTCGAGCCCGACGACACGTCCGGCGACGTCACCATCACCATACCTTCGGTCACGGTGACGGTGGCGCTGCCGTCCGCGTCGTTTACGGCGAAGGCGGTGCCGACGGCCGTCGTCCGGCCATCGACGGCGACGACGTCGAACGGACGCGAGGCATCCTTCTTGACCTCGAACAGCGCCTCGCCGTGCAGAAGCTTCACGCGCCGCCGCTCACCGGTGTAGGCGATGTCGATGGCGGTGTCGGTGTTGAGCCAGGCGACGGATCCATCGGGCAGCGTGACCACGCGCTGTTCGCCGATGCCGGTACTGTGATCGGCCAGCAGCTTTGCGGGCAGCCGCGACGTTGCCGGACCGAAGACGAAGAGCAGCAGGCAGGCCGCCGCCAGACCGGCGACGAGAGGACCGGCCAGCCGCCATGCGAGGCGCGGCCTGGACTGCGGCGGCGCCTGTGCCAAACGCTCGCGACCCGGCGGCGCAAAGGCGTGCTCGAGCTCGTCGATCTCCGCCCACAGGGAGCGAACTTCCTCGTAGGCGCGACGATGACGCAGATCGGCGTCGCGCCAGGCCTGGAAGCGGGCTTGCTCTTCCGGCGGCAGGTCGCCAGCACGCAGGCGCAGGAACCAGTCCTGTGCGGCGGCGTCGATCTGGTCGGAAGTCGGGTCTCGGTCGCCTGGCTCTGTCACTAGTCGTTGCACGCCGCTTCGCTGGGGCCCTTCATCCTGTAGACGAGTGAGCGCGTTACTTCTCGTGCCCCTCACCGCCGGAATCGGCATCCGGTTCGGTCGCCCGGAAGCGCCGGCGCGCCCGCAGCAGCGTGTCCATGACCAGTTTCAGGTCCTTGTAGACCGTGGTGGCACCGACCCCGAGGATGACGGCGATTTCGCCCTGGGTCTTGTCCTCGTAGCGATTGAGATGGAAGACCTGCCGGCAACGCTCGGGGAGGCCCGCGATCACGTTCTCGAAATAGCGCAACTCGGCCCGCGCCAGGGCATGGCGCTCGGGCGTCAGCTCGTCGCTTTGCCGCCATACCGACGTGCCGGCCTCGGCCAGGATGACGCCGCGGCGGCCTTCGACCCGCAGATGATCGGTCGCGAGGTTGGCCGCCATGCCGAAGAGGTAGGCCTTGCGGTCGCGGATGTCGGAATGGTCGGTGGCGCCCAAAAGCTTGAGATAAAGGTCGTGGGCGATATCGGACGCCAGATGCACCGAGCCGAGGCGTCGCGCGAGGAAACGCTGCAACTCCCATTCGTGCTCGCGATACGCCTGCAACAGCGTCGATTCCTGCATCGGCCTAGGCACCTACCCAAAAAGCGTCGGGTTAGCCTAACTTAGATGCGAATTATTATCAATCGCGATAGGGCGCCGTCATTCATGGTCTCGCTTTGGTCGCGTCCTGCACGGTGAAGCCCGCAACCTGGGCGTAGCCGCTCACGATATCGGCGAGTTCCTTGTGCGTGGCGACGGCATTGATGTCGGAAAAGCCGTTGGGTGCGCGCTCGGCGGCGAAGTCGATCACGCGCTCGGGCCCGCCCTTGCGGTTGAGCGCGACGATGGTGGCGGTCTTGGGCAGGCGATCGGCCTCATAGGCGGCGAGTGCGGCTTCGGGCGCTTCGCGGGCCAGAAGATCGGCGAGGCAGCGCGCGTCGAGCATCGCCTGCGAGGCGCCGTTGGAACCCACGGGATACATCGGGTGCGCGGCATCGCCCAGAAGCGTCACGCGGCCCTCGGTCCACCACGGCAGCGGGTCGCGGTCGCACATGGGATATTCGCTGGCTTCCGGCGAGGCGCTTATCAGCGCCGCAGGATCGAGGAACGGCAGGCGAAACTGCGCGACGTGCGGCAGGATGCGATCGAGGCCGGCCTGACGAGCCCAGTCCTGCCGTCCCGGCGGCGAGGGGCCCGCGTCGGCGAGAGTTGTGTAGACGGCCCAGTTGAGCAGCCGCGTGTCCGGCGTGGCGCCAGGACCGATCGGGTAAAGCACCATCTTGGAACGGGTGTCGCCCGCAATGCACATGGTCTCGCCGTCCCACAAGACCGGCCAGTCGACCGCGCCCCGCCACATCTCGATGCCCTGCCAACGCACGCCGCCATCATCGGGATGCATGATGGCGCGCAGCGCCGAGTGGATGCCGTCGACACCGACCAGAACGTCGCCCCGCACCGTCGTGCCATTCTCGAGCTCAGCCGTGACTCCACCGGCGTCCTGGGTGAAGCCGGTGACGCGGCAGGCGGTGCGCAGGGCCGGGCCAAGGCGTTCGGCGGCGGCGCGCCACAGCAGGCCGTGCAGACGGCCGCGGTGGATGGAGATCTGCGGCACGTCGTGGCCGGCATGAATGCCGCGCAGCTCGGCCCAGATGATCTGGCCGAGGCTGTTGGCATAGCGCAGCTCGCGCGTGCGGATGCCGACCTTGTCGAGCACCGGCAGCAGATCGAGCGCCGCAAGTTCGCGCACGGCGGTCGGCAGCAGATTGATGCCGACGCCAAGCTCGCGAACTTCCGGCGCTGCTTCGAGGATGGTGCAGCCGATGCCGCGCTGGTGCAGCATCAGGCCGAGGGTGAGGCCGCCGATGCCGCCTCCGGCAATCAGGACATTCATTGGGGTCTGCCTTTGCGCGCGATCAGGGCGTCGTTACGCCGTGAGTAGCTCAAGCGCCAAAATCTAATGAGCCCTTGGCCTCGAGCAAGGCCCGCCTACGGACCTGCCAATGCCGCCGATTGCAGCACAGCCAAATGCGCCAGCAAGGCAGTGCCAGCAGGATTAAGGCCACAAAATCAATTTGCGGTCAAACCGCAATTAGTGGAGAAAGGTTGAGGGACGCCGGGCTGCTATGGGCCTCCGCGGCGAGCGAAATGACGGATGCGAGTGCGGCGAAGAACCAGTCGTCGCGTTCGCGCTTGAGACGGGATTATCGAACCGGCCAGGAGAAATCCTTCACCGGCGAGAAGCTCAGGAAATTTTCTGGTGTGGCGTATTCCGGTCAGCAAGCGAGGGAAGCGCATGCCGGCCGGGAAAGTTGGGGGACATGCAATTCGTGATCGAGAGGCCGATGCGCTCGGGCCTTGTGCTGACCGTGCTTGCACTCGCTGTTTACGTCGATTCAACCGCGATGGCTCAATCTTTACAGCCGGTATCTATCCCGTTGCAATTGACGCCGACTGGCGACCGCTTGGCCATTAGCGTCGGAATTGCCGGGCAAGCGCCCAGGCTTTATCTCTTCGATACCGGTTCGTCGGTTTTCGCTGCCGCCAACAACTCAACCATACTTTCGCGGGCCAAAACCACCGGTCCCCTGGTCAGTGGCGCACCGAGCAGCACCGGTCTTCCAACCGGCGTCTCCTTCGCCTACGGAGACGCTCTCAGCGGTAACAGCCTCACGTACAAAACCAACATCGTGCAGGTACCGTCGGTACAGTTCTACAATCAAAGCAATCAATTGATATCCGAAGTCAAAGCATCGACCGGCTTCCAGATGGCCACGATCTATGAACGCGTCGGAACGAATACCGTCAAGGTCGGTGGACTGGACCAGACAACAACGACGACGATGTCATTTTCACAGAACAGCGGCTATTCAGTCACGGTACAGCCACCAAGCGGCCCACCAACGACAACGTATTACAACATTTCGACAGCGCCGGAGCCGTCCCCGACATCAGGTCAGTTTTACGGCACGTTCGGCGCCGGCTACTTCCTCGATAACAATGTCGGCGGGATTCTCGGACAGACAATCGTTTCGGGTACGAATATCAAACAAGGCTATGTCGTCGCAGCGAACGGGCAAGCGAACCCCTATTCGAGCAGCAACGTTCCCGTGGGATCGAGTGGAATCAACGTATCGGTCGGTGGTGCGCCACCCGTCGCGGTAACGAGTTGCAGCCCCTGCGTGACTGTCGGAATCACGCCGCAAATGCTGGGGCAATTCATGCCAGTCAGCGCGAGCAACGCCGGCGGACTGATCGGTTGGACCGACCCGGGAGCGCAGTTCAGCAATCCCTATGGTGGTTCTCAGGGAAACAATGCGTCGATGAAAGGCATGGGAATCAATCTTAACGTGACGTTGACGCAGCCGGGCCAAACCACTCCCGACTACAATCAAACCAGTCCCGGGCTGCTCGACACCGGCACCGTCGGCCTGACCCTGGCCAGGGGAACAACGTCTTTCTACGGCGACGGCGTTACCCTTGGCGTCACTGGCGCCACGCCAGGCAGTTCGCTGGTGACGGGATTGACGACCAGCACGGCCATTCTCAGCGAGACCATCCCGGTCTACACGCCACTACAGGCCGGCGCTGCCGGAGATACGAACACGATCGGACTGTCGTTCTTCGTGCAGAACTCGGTCCTGTACGATCTCCAGGACCAGGCGGTCGGATATACGCCGTTCTTCGTAACGGAGGCGCAGGTACAGACCACGGCCAACGGACCGCTCGTCGTCAATCCGAATAATCTGCCCGTCAATGTACCCATCGGTCTGGCCGGCGAAATCTCGGGACCGGGCGGCGTGTCGATCGGCAGCGGAGGCGCGTTGCAGTTCAGCGCCACCAACACCTACACCGGCCTTACCACCATCGCCGGCAAGACCGGCGCAACATCGGCCGGTCAGCTCTACATCTCGGGGCCAGGCAGCATCGCCACGTCGAGCGGTGTGCTGAACGATGGCGTATTCGATATTTCGCGGGCGTGGTCGCCAGTAAAAATAAACGGGCTGTCGGGAACCGGACACGTGGTTCTGGGCGGGCAGAACCTGACAATCAACGGGGTGAACGGCGACTTCACCGGCGTGATCACCGACGACTTCGCGACCGGCAACGCCGATCTCGGTGACCCGGTCAATCTCGGCTCCTATCCCGGGACAGGCGGCAGCGTGACGATCGCGGGCGGCAACCAGGTGCTGCGCGGCGTGAACTCCTATACTGGCGGTACCATCGTGAGCGGCGGTGGAGTCCTTGGGATCACTGCCGATAGCGGCCTGGGAAATGTCTCGGGGAGATTGACGCTCGACGGCGGCACGCTCAAGGCATTGGCCGGCCTCGCCCTGGCGCGCCAGATCGCGCTCGGCACCGGCGGCGGCACCTTCGACACCAACGGCTTCAACCTTGCTCTTGGCACACCGGTGTCGGGCTCCGGCAGCCTGACCAAGAATGGTCTCGGCATCCTGACCTTGTCGGGCGCCAACAGCTACGCCGGCGGCACGGTCGTGAACGAAGGCACGCTGCGGCTGGCCGCCGGCGCCTCGCTTCCCACTCTGGGCGCGCTCACGGTCAATGGCGGCACCTTCGACTTCAACGGCAACAACGTCACCGTGGGCGCGCTGTCTGGCCTCGGCGGCACGATCTCGATGGGCAGCGGCTCGCTCACTGTCACCGAATCGAGCAGCACGACGCTCGCCGCCAACATCACCGGCACCGGTGGTCTCTCCATGGTGGGAACCGGCATCCTCAACCTCACCGGCGCCAACACCTACACCGGCCCGACTTCGGTCACGAACGGCCGCCTGGCGGTGAACGGCAGCAGCACCAGCAACGTGACGGTGGGCACCGGCGGCACGCTCGGCGGCACCGGCATCATCGCCGGCACGGTGAACGTCCTCGGCGCGGTGGCGCCGGGCAATTCGATCGGCAACTTGAACGTGGTCGGGTCCTACACCCAGGCGCCCGGCAGCGTCTACCAAGTCGAGACCAACAGCGCGGGCCAGGCCGACCGCATCAACGTCACCGGCGCGCCGGGCACCGCCACCCTCAACGGCGGCACCGTGACGCTCACGGCCGCGACCGGCGTCTATGCCCCCAGCACGACCTACACCATCCTCAACGCCACCGGTGGCGTCATCGGCACCTACGCCGGCGCCAACAGCCTCTTTCCCTTCCTGCAGCCGTCGCTCGGCTACGACGCCAACAACGTCTATCTCACGCTGAAGCCCGGCGGCTTCGCAGCGGGCGCGCAGAGTTCCAACCAGATGGCCGTAGGCCGCGTGCTCGACCAGAGTGTCGCCGGCGCCAGCGGCGATCTCGCTACCGTCATCGGCACCATGGCGACCTACACGCTCTCGCAGGGCCAGGCCGCCATGAATGCCATCAGCGGCCAGAATTATTCCGGCTTCGGCACCGCCAACCTGGGCGGTGGGCTGCTGTTCATGAACGCGATGGGCCAGCAGATGAGCGCGGCGCGCGGCACCGGCAGCCGCGAAAGCCGTACGGCGCTGGCGCTTGCTTGCGATGTGACGTGCGACGGCGAGCTTCCGGGCCCGTGGAGCTTATGGGGCAGCGCAATGGGCGGCACCGGCACGATCGCCGGCAGCGCCAATGCCGGGACCCTCACCTACAATGCCGGCGGCGTCGCCACCGGCGTCGACTATCGCTTCGACCCGCGGTTCCTCGCGGGCATCGGCGTCGGCTTCAGCAGCGGCAGCCAGTGGACCGGCGGTTTCAGCGGCCAGGGCACCACCAACAGCTACCAGGCGAGCCTCTACGCTTCCTTCACCCAGTCGGCCTTCTATCTCGATGGCCTGGCGGGCTATGGCTACAACGACAACCAGATGACGCGCCAGATCGTGCTGCCCAATCTCGCGGCACGGCTCGCGCAGGGCCGCGTCGGCGCCAACCAGTTCCTGGGCCAGGTGGAGGCCGGCTACCGCATCGCTGTCTACGAACCTGCCGCCGCCTCGATCACACCGTTTGCGCGCTTCCAGGGCACAACGGTGAGCCAGTCAGGCTTCAGCGAAAGCGGCGCGGGTGCGCTCAACCTCAACGTCGCACCGCAGACCATCGGATCGGCGCGCAGCGTGCTCGGCGCCGAATTCGCCGGCGCCTTCGGCAGCGAAGGTCGCGAGAAGCTGGCGCTGCAGATGCGACTGGGCTGGGTGCACGAATATGCCAACACCGCGCGGCCGGTGACGGCCAACTTCGCCGGCGCACCGGGATCGAACTTCACGGTGTTCGGCGCCGCCCCGCAGACCGACTCGGCCATCTTCAGCCTCGCCGCCAACACCACTATCGCTGCAGGCGTCTCGCTCTATCTCCGCTACGATGGCGAGATGGGCGCCGGCATTTCGAGTCACGCGCTCAACGGCGGCCTCAGGATGATGTGGTAGCTGGAAGAAGAGACTAAACCTTGAGTTCAAGGGCAGGGAGCCTTGCGCCGGCCCGAGCAATGCCCGTCCATGGCTTGTCGCCTAGTTGCGACCCTCAAGCAGCCCGCGGCAGACGACCTGCGCCTGTATCTCGGCGGCACCCTCGAAGATGTTGAGGATGCGCGCGTCGCACAGCACGCGGCTGATGGGATACTCCATCGCGTAGCCGTTGCCGCCATGGATCTGCAGCGCGTTGTCGGCATTGCTCCACGCCACGCGCGCGGCCAGCAGCTTCGCCATGCCGGCCTCGATGTCACAGCGGCGGTCCTGGTCTTTTTCGCGGGCGGCAAAGTACGTCAACTGGCGCGCGATCATGGTTTCTACCGCCATCCAGGCAATCTTTCCGGCGACGCGCTGGAAGGCATAGAGCGGCTTGGCGAACTGGATGCGGTCCTTGGCGTAGCGCAGGCCGAGTTCGAGCGCGTTCTGCGCCACGCCGACGGCACGCGCCGCGGTCTGGATGCGCGCGCTCTCGAAGGTGGCCATGAGCTGCTTGAAACCCTGGCCTTCCTTGCCGCCAAGAAGGTTCTCGGCCGGCACCTCGAAGCCGTCGAAGCCGATCTCGTATTCCTTCATGCCGCGATAGCCCAGCACGCGGATCTCGCCGCCGCTCATGCCCTTGGCCGGGAACGGATCGCTCTCGTCGCCGCGCGGCTTTTCAGCCAGGAACATCGACAGGCCCTGGTAGCCGGGCTTGGAAGCATCGCTGCGCGCGAGAAGCGTCATGATATCGGCGCGGGCGGCATGGGTGATCCAGGTCTTATTGCCGTTGATCTTGTAGCTGTCGCCTTCGAGCACGGCGCGCGTGCGCAGGCTGGCGAGGTCGGAGCCGGTATTGGGTTCGGTGAACACCGCCGTGGGCAGGATCTCGCCCGAGGCGATGCGCGAGAGGTAGCGCTTCTTCTGGTCCTCGGTACCGCCGGCGCGGATCAGCTCAGCCGCGATCTCCGAGCGCGTCCCGAGCGACCCCACACCGATATAGCCGCGTGACAGTTCCTCGGTGACGACGCACATGGCGAGCTTGCCCATGCCGAGCCCGCCCCACTCCTCCGGCACGGTGAGGCCGAAGACGCCGAGGTCGGCCATCTGCTGCACCACCGGCAGCGGGATCAGCTCGTCGCGCAGGTGCCAGCCGTGCGCGTGCGGCCCCACTTCGGTGTCGACGAAGCGGCGGAACTGGCGGCGTACTTCTTCCATCGCCTCGTCGCCGAGGCCGAGCGCGCCGAAGTCGCCGGTATCGAGCCCGTCGGTGATCAGCTCGGCGATGCGGAGCCGCGCCGCCGATGTGTTGGCCGCGATGAGTTTGTTGACTGCGGGCGCCTCGAGTGCCGCGGGATCGGCTCCGAGATCGGCCGGGCGCACGATCTCGACCTGGCTGATGGCGATGCCGCCCTTCAGCTGGGCGAGATATTCGCCGAGTGCCACCTGAAGGATGAGCTGCTCGAGTTCGCCCCCTGCGCCGGCTTCTGCCCAGCGCCGCATCTGGCGGATCGCCGACACATAGGTCGCGATCCAGGCGAAGCCGTGGGCCGCGAACTGTTCGCGCTCCAGCAGTTTCGGATCGACCTTGCCCTCAGGCGCGATCAGCTTGCGCACCGCTTCGCGCGCGACAGTCTCGTAACGATCGGCCGCGCTCTCGGCCTCGGCGCAGAGAGCGAGGAGATCTGGAAGGATCAGGGACATCTGGAAGAACTCGCGTCTCCTCCCCCGTCCCGGGGGAGGTGCCCCCGAAGGGGGCGGAGGGGTCGGAGGCAACAATCCGGACTGGGGCTTTCCCCCTCCGGCCTTCGGCCACCTCCCCCGTCAGACGGGGGAGGAGAATGAGTTAATCCTCCAGCGCGTCTTCGAGCGTGCGCAGGCCGGGGCGCTTGGCGGAGACCAGCACGGCCATGTTCCCGGGCTTGTGCTTGTTCTTCCACATCTTGGTGTGGGCCTTGGGGATGTCGGCCCACTCGAAGACTTCGCTCATGCAGGGATCGACGCGGCGTTCGATCACGAGCTGGTTGGCCTGGCTCGCCTGCAGGAGATTGGCGAAGTGGCTGCCCTGGATGCGCTTCTGGCGCATCCACACGAAGCGCGCGTCCATGGTGAGGTTGTAGCCGGTGGTGCCGGCACAGAAGACCACCATGCCGCCGCGCTTCACGATGTTGCACGACACCGGGAAGGTCTGCTCGCCGGGATGCTCGAACACGAAGTCGACGTCGTTGCCCTTGCCGGTGATCTCCCAGATGGCGGCGCCGAACTTGCGCACCTTCTTCATGTACTCGGCATAGCCCTTCTGGTCGTCGACGTCGGGCAGCTGGCCCCAGCAGTCGAAGTCGCTGCGGTTGACGACGCCCTTGGCGCCCAACGACATCACGAAGTCCTTCTTCGACGGATCGGAGATGACGCCGATCGCATTGGCGCCGGCGGTGGCGATGAGCTGGATCGCCATCGAGCCGATGCCGCCTGCCGCACCCCACACCAGCACGTTGTGGCCCGGCCGCAGGATGTGCGGGCGATGGCCGAACAGCATGCGGTAGGCGGTGGCGAGCGTCAGCGTATAGGAGGCGCTCTCCTCCCAGGTGAGATGCAGCGGCCGCTTCATGAGCTGGCGCGCCTGCACCTTGCAGAATTGCGAGAAGGAACCATCCGGCGTCTCGTAGCCCCAGATGCGCTGGCTGGTCGAGAACATCGGATCGCCGCCGTTGCACTCCTCGTCGTCGCCGTCGTCCTGGTTACAGTGGACCACCACCTCGTCGCCGACCTTCCAGCGCTTCACCTTGGCGCCGACCGCCCAGACGATGCCGGCGGCGTCGGAGCCCGCGATGTGGAACTCCTGCTTGTGGACGTCGAACGGCGAGATCGGCAGGCCGAGCCCGGCCCACACGCCGTTGTAGTTGACGCCGGCTGCCATCACGAGGACGAGCACTTCGTCTTCGCCGATGGTGTGCGTCGGCACGACCTCGAGCTGCATGGATTGCTCGGGCGGACCGTGACGGTCGCGCCGGATCACCCAGGCGTACATGTTCTTCGGCACGTGGCCGAGCGGCGGAATCTCGCCGACCTCGTAGAGATCCTTCTTCGGCTGGTTGGCCGTCGGATGCGGGCGAGGCGCGAAAGCGACAACGGACATGGGCAAAGCCTCCTGCGATGCAGCAAAGCTATTGTTGCGACCGCGAGATTGCAACGCACAAAATACGAATCGGAACGAATGACGCAGGGGAAAAACAATAAAATTACGCCCGGCCGCGGAAATCCCACATTGCACACAGGTTTGAGCCGGGGCACCTTCCCGGGTAAACGATCGTTTACCAAAAAGGGTCCGGGTTTAGGGAGAACAACCATGAAGCTCATGTGGTTCCACTTGATGCCCTACACGGAGCTTCCCGAGGATTTTAACCGGAAGCATCCCAGCGTGTGGGTCGACATCCATTCGTCGCTGTTCGACCCCAGGCGCGCGCATCACATGTACAACGACTTCATGGACGAGCTCGAGTATGCCGCCGAGCTCGGCTACGACGCGGTGTGCGTGAACGAGCATCATTCCAACGGCTACGGCCTCATGCCCTCGCCCAACCTGATCGCCGCCTCGCTCGCCCGGCGCACCACCGACACCGCGCTCTGCGTCATGGGCAACAGCCTCGCGCTCTACAATCCGCCGACGCGCGTCGCGGAAGAATTCGCGATGATCGACTGCATCTCGGGCGGCCGGCTGATCGCGGGCTTCCCGGTCGGCTCGCCGATGGACACCTGCTACGCCTACGGCCAGAACCCGAGCCTTTTACGCGAGCGCTATCTCGAAGCACATGATCTCGTGAAGAAGGCGTGGACCGAGAAGGACACCTTCGCCTTCAACGGTCGCTACAACCAGCAGCGCTACGTCAACATCTGGCCGCGGCCGATCCAGAACGATCCGCATCCGCCGATCTGGATTCCGGGCGGCGGCTCGATCGAGACGTGGCGGTGGTGCGCGGAGATGGACTACGTCTACTGCTACCTCTCCTACTACGGCTACAAGGCCGGCCTCGCCACGATGCAGGGCTTCTGGAACGAGATGGAGAAGCTCGGCAAGGACCGCAATCCGTACCGTGCCGGCTTCCTGCAGTTCGTCGGCGTCGCCGAAAGCCGCCAGCAGGCGCTCGATCTCTACACCGAGCCGGCCGAATATTTTTACGGCCGCTGCCTGCATATCGATCCGCGCTTCGCGACGCCGCCGGGCTACGTCACCGAGGCGACGCAGCGTTCGGGCATCCAGGGCATGATGCAGAAGGCGGCCAACGTCGCCAATCCCGCGACCAAAGCGGCGCTGAAAGCCACCAACATGAAGGACATCGTCGACGGCGGTTACGTCATCATCGGCACGCCCGACGAGGTGGTGGAGCAGATCCGCCACGTCGGCACCAGCCTGAACGTCGGCCATCTCATGCTGCTGCTGCAGTACGGCAACATGGGCAAGGACACGACCAAGTACAACACGCGCCTGTTCGCCGAGAAGGTGATGCCGAAGGTGAAGGACCTGTTCGGCGACTGGGAGGACAAGTGGTGGCCGAAGCCGATGGCCAAGGGGCAGCGCGCCGCCGTCCCCGCCTTCAGGCCACAGACCATCGCCGCGGAGTAAGCCTCGTGCCAGGTGACTCCCAAGGGCCCGCGACGACGACCGTCGATGTGAACGGCTTCCCCTGCCGCGTCTGGGGCAAAGGAAGTGGTCCCAAGCTGGGCTTCCTTGCCGGCCTCGGCGGCCTGCCGCGCTGGCTGCCCTTTCTCGATAGACTGGCCGAGACGCGCACGGTGATCGTGCCGTCGCTGCCCGGCTATCCCGGCGCGACGGGTCACGGCGAACTCGACACGCATCTCGACTGGGTAGTGGCCGTGCGCCAGCTGATCGACAAGGCGGGCCTCGCCGGCGCCGATCTCGTGGGCGCTTCCGTGGGCGGCGCCTTCGCCGCCGAAATGGCCGCGATCTTTCCCGGCCACGTCCGACGTCTGGCGCTGATCGCGCCGTTCGGCCTGTTCGACGACGAGGAACCGGCCGCCGATCCCTGGGCGCAACGCAAGGACGCGGTGCCAGGTCTGATGTGCGCCGACGGCGAAAAATGGAACGCCCTGATGGCGCCGCCGGAAGGCGCCAATTCGATCGAATGGCCGATCGACATGACGCGCGCCGCGGAGGCCGCCGCCCGGGCCTTTTGGCCACTGGGCAACACCGGGTTGGAAAAGCGGCTCGGCCTGATCGCCGCGCCGACCTTGATCCTGTGGGGCGATCAGGATGCCGTCCTGCCTCCCAGCTATGCGCGAAAGTTCGCCGCTGGCATCAACGGTGCAACCCACGTCGAAATCATCGCCGGCGCCGGCCATCTGGCCTATCTCGACCAGCCCGAAACCGTGGCCCGCGCCGTTCTCGGCCATTTCGGTTAAGGTCGGCGCGGCTTGGTGGTTGCGCGCCCGGTTCGGATCGCTATTGTCCGGCGCGTCAGGGTTTCAAGAGGTACACGCCGATGACTTTCCGTTCGATCAGGTGGGCTGCAGGCTTCTCGACGTTTGCCGCGGTGCTGGCGGTGGGGATTGGCCTGCCCGAGCGGCAGGCGTCGGCCCAGGTCCAGGCCGTGCCGCGCGAGGGCGTTTCCTTCAGCGACACCGTGACGGCGCGCGTGACGGTCGAGACGGTCGACGAAGACAACCGCACCATCGCCATCACCCTGCCCACCGGTCGGACGGTGGTCCTGCCGGTCGCGGGCAGCGTGACAAATCTCGCCACGATCGACGACGGCTCGCTGGCGACTGTCACCTATTCGGAAGTGGTGACCATGCTGAACCTGCGCCAGAAGGGCCCGGGCTCCAGGGACGCGCGCCGCGACCAGATGAGCGCCAAAGCCGATCCCCTCGATGTGGCGACCGGCCGGTTCACGCTGACGGTTGTCGGCGTCGATCTCGCCAAGAACACCGTGTCGGTGATCAGCGGCGACGGCGGTGCCGTCCGCACCTATGCCGCGACCTCGATCGCCAAGCAGGACATGCTGAAGAAGATCAAGGTCGGCGATGTCGTCATCGGCATGACGACGCCACTCACGATCACGGCGATCACCAAGTAAAAAATTCGGGTGCCGGCGCGCGCCCAGCGGTTACTTGATCTCGACGTCTTCCCAGAAGCCCATCCAGTGGTCGACGGGCTTCATCCGGGGTTGCGGCGCCTCGTAGGACCACGCCGCCCGCGGACTGCGCACGCCGCCTTCGACCACGTCGTAGAACTGCACGCCATGCGGACATTCGAGATCGCCGGCGGTCTTGGGCGCCGCCTGCAGCAGGTCCATGCGCACGACGTCGCGTGGGAAATACCGATAGCCGCCGACTTCGAGAGTGCCGTCGCTTTCCGCGATGGTCTTGCCGCGCCAGATCGCCTTCATGCCAAGCCTCCTTCGGTTGCCAGCATTGTTTCGAGCTTGTCGAACGACCCCGTCCAACCGCGGGTGTGATTGTCGACACCGGCGCGGTCGCGGAACGGCCCGTGGGTCAGCGTCATTTCGGTGTGGTCGCCGACCGACTTGAAGACGAGCTTGACCTCCGTCTCCTGCTCGCGCGGCGTGGCGAAGGTACCGTCCGCATGCCATGCCCAGGTGAAGACCAGCCGCTCCGGCGGCTTCACCTCGAGGTATTTTCCCGACACGGCGCGTGGCACGCCATTGCTGGTGCCCAGCAGGCGCCAGGTCCCGCCCACGCGGGCATCGAGCTCGCAGGATTCCACCGCGACACCGGGCGGTCCGAACCACGCCGCCATCTGCCGGGAGTCCGTCCAGGCCGCGAACAGCCGCTCGCGTGGGGCTTTGAAGAGACGAACCATGCGGAGCGTCGTCGTGCGGTCATCGGCGGGATAAGGTGCAACCATCGGTGAACGATGTGGTACCGATCGGGCACAGGTCAACCTTTCCCGCGGAGATGGTCAAAAATGTTGGTAGTCCTCGCCGAAGCCCGCTTTGACTTAGCCCAGACCGAGCAGGTGCGCGCCATCGCCCGGCCGATGATCCTGGCCTCGCGCGCCGAGCCAGGCTGCGCCGGCTACGACTATGCCTTCGACCTGCTCGAACCCGACCTGATGCGGGTGCGTGAATGGTGGAAGGACGAGCAGGCGCTAAAAGATCATTTCGCCACGCCGCATATGGCGACGTTCCTGAAAGGCCTGCGCGATCTCGGGCCCAGGAGCGTCACGGTGAAGTGCTACGAGCTCGGTCCGGAGCGGAAGATGCCGAATTCCGCCTAGCCGCGTTTCCACGTCGTGCCGTTGGGCCCGTCCTCGAGGATCACGCCCTTGGCCTTGAGGTCGTCGCGGATGCGGTCGGACTCCTTGAAGTCCTTGGCCTTGCGCGCGGCCTGACGGGCCGCGATCGCGGCGTCGATGTCGGTCTCGCTCGGGCCAGACGAATCGGCCGGCGTCCACCGGAACCAGGCCTCGGCATCCTGCTGAAGCAGGCCCAGCGCATTGGCGCCGGCGCGCAGTTCGGCCGGATCGGCGAGCTGGTGGATGGCGCCGATCGCCATGGGCGTGTTGAGGTCGTCGCACAGGGCGTCTTCGACCGCCTTCGGCATCGAGTCACTCGCCTTGGCGTCCTTGCCGCGCAGAGCGCCATACCAGCGATCGAGCGTCGCCTTGGCCTGCGTGAGACCTTCATGCGTGAAGTCGAGCGGCTGCCGGTAATGCGCCTGTAGCAGCAGCAGGCGGATCGCCTCGCCGGGAAACTGGTCGAGCAGCTCGTGTACCGTGAAGAAGTTGCCCAGCGACTTGCTCATCTTCTCGCCGGAGATGTTCAGGAAGCCGTTGTGCATCCAGTAGGTCGCCATGAAGGGATGGCCGAAGGCACTGCGGCTCTGCGCGATCTCGTTCTCGTGGTGCGGGAAGATGAGGTCGAGGCCGCCGGCATGGATGTCGAAGGTCTCGCCGAGATGCCTGGCGCTCATCGCCGAGCACTCGATGTGCCAGCCCGGCCGGCCGCGGCTCCACGGACTGGCCCAGCCCGGCTGGGCGTCGGTCGACGGCTTCCACAGCACGAAGTCGGCCGGGTCCTTCTTGTAGGGCGCCACCTCGACGCGGGCGCCGGCAATCAGCTCGTCGCGCGAGCGCCGCGACAGGCGGCCGTAGTCGTCCATGCTCGGCACGCTGAACAGCACATGGCCGTCGGCGGCGTAGGCATGACCTTTGTCGACCAGCCGCTGGATCATGCCGATCATCTCGGCCACGTATTGCGTGGCGCGCGGCTCGACGTCGGGCGCGAGTGCGCCCAGCCGGCGCATGTCGCTCTGATAGGCCTGGGCGGTGCGGTCGGTCAGCGCCTCGATGCTCTCGCCGTTGTCGGCGGCGCGCACGATGATGCGGTCGTCGATGTCGGTGATGTTGCGCACGTAGGTGACGCGCGGATAGTGGCGCTTCAGCAGCCGGTAGAGCGTGTCGAAGACCACGACCGGACGCGCATTGCCGATATGGACGTAGTCGTAGACGGTCGGGCCGCAGACATAGAGGCGCACGTGTCCCGCATCGATCGGTGCGAACGCTTCTTTTTCGCGCGACAGCGTGTTGTAGATGACGAGGGACATGGTCCCTACTCCCCGATCAAGATTGCACGAAGGCCGGACGCGCCTGAGGAGGCGCGGGCTTCACTTACATCGCGCGGTGTATGCGCCGGGGAACAGTAGGAGCGACATTTCGCTAGTTTATCCGAAGCGTTCTGGTCGTGCAAATGGCGGCCAATGGAAGCATTTTTCCTCTCCACGGCGCTCGTCGCCGTGGCCGAGATCGGCGACAAGACGCAGCTTCTCGCGCTGGTGCTGGCGGCGCGCTATCGCAAGCCGGTGCCGATCATCCTCGGCATCCTGATTGCCACCCTCGCCAACCATGCGCTGGCCGCCTGGATCGGCGCCGCCGTCGCGGGCTGGGTCGGCGCCGAGACGATGCGCTGGATCCTGGTCGCGACCTTCCTCGCCATGGCGGGCTGGTGCCTGGTGCCCGACAAGGCCGACGACGGCCCGCAGGCCGCGCGCACCGCAGGTGCCTTCCTCGCGACCCTCGTCGCCTTCTTCATCGTCGAGATCGGCGACAAGACCCAGATCGCCACGGTGGCGCTCGCTGCCCGTTACAACTCGCTGGTGCTGGTCACCGCCGGCACGACCTTGGGCATGATGCTGGCCAATGCGCCGGTCGTGCTGTTCGGCGATGCCATCGCGAGGCGCCTGCCGCTCAGGATCGTGCGCGCCGTCGCTGCGGGCCTGTTCGCCGCCCTCGGAATCGCCGCGATCTTTATGCCGTCAGGCCTCTGAGCCGCGCCTCGGCTTTCGCCCGCCCGATCAGCGGCAGCAACTTCGCCATCTCCGGACCGGTCTCGCGCGCCGTGAGCGCGAGCCGGAGCGGATGAAACAGCGCGCGACCCTTGCGGCCGAGGGTCGACGTGAAAGCCTTCCACGTCGTCTCGTCCCAGGGCTCCGGCGGCAGCTTGGTCGCAGCGTCGGCCAGAAACGCGGCGTCCTCGATCTTGGGCGCGATCGGCCCGCGCACGACGTCGACCCAGCCCGCGGCATCGGCGAGGATCGCCAGGTTGCCGCGCACCGCGAGCCAGAAAGCCTTGCCCAAATCGTCGGCGAGGCGCGCGCGCACCGTCTCATAAGGCAGGATGTGCAAAGTCCGTGCATTCAGTTGCGCCAGCTCCTCCTCCGAGAAGCGGGCGGCGGCACGTCCCACGCGCGCGAAGTCGACGGTCGCCACCAGTGCATCGAGCGAGGTCACCGGCTCCACCGGATCGGCGGTGCCGATTCGCGCCAGCAAGGCGCAAACGGCCAACGCCTCGATGCCGCGCTCGCGCAGATCGGCGACCGCTGCCGAACCCGTGCGCTTGCTCAAGCCGCCGCCGGTCGCGTCGACCAGCAGCGGCAGATGCGCGAAAACCGGCACGGCGGCGCCCAGCGCCTGAAACATCTGGATCTGCGCGCCCGAATTGGTGACGTGATCCTCGCCGCGGATCACGTGGGTGATGGCGAAAGCGATGTCGTCAACCACCGAGGTGAAACTGTAGAGATAGGTGCCGTCGGCGCGCACCAGCACCGGGTCGCTCTGGCTCGCCTCATCGATATGCTGCGGCCCGCGCACCAGGTCGTCCCAGCGCACTTCCTTCGACGCGAGCTTGAAGCGCCAATGCGGCCGGCGGCCCTCGCCTTCCAGCCTGAGGCGGTCGGCGTTCGAGAGCTTGAGCGCGGCGCGGTCATAGACCGGCGGCCGGCCCTGGGCGAGCAGGCGCTTGCGCCTGAACTCCAGTTCCTCGGGCGTCTCGTAGCAGGGATAGAGACGGCCGGCGGCGATGAGCACGTCGCGCGCGGCGTCATAGTGCGCCAGGCGATCCGACTGTTTCTCCTTGCGCGTCCAGTCAAGGCCGAGCCACGCGAGATCGCGTTCGATCGCCGTCTCGTATTCCGGCTTGCCGCGCACGCGGTCGGTGTCGTCCAGGCGCAGGATGAAGGTGCCGCCGTGGCGCCTGGCAAACAGCCAGTTGAACAGCGCCGCGCGGATATTGCCGACATGCAGCAGCCCGGTGGGGCTCGGCGCGAAACGGACGGTCGGAACAGCCATGGCAGCCGACTTGTGGCGAGAGGCCGTTGGCGGGTCAAGCCGCGTCCGTTAGGGTCCGGGCAATAACGGAGGAAGCAAACAAGATGCGAACCCAGGACATCGACTACACGGCCGATGGTGTCCGCATGATCGGCCAATACGTCGTCGACGAGGCCAAACCGGGACGCCGCGCCGGCGTGCTGGTCTGCCATGAGGGGCCCGGCCTCACCGAGCACACGAAGAAGATCGCGGCGCGACTTGCAGGCTTGGGCTACGCCGCCTTCGCCATGGACTATCACGGCGACGGCAAGCCGCTCGCCAATCCCGCCAACACCATGGCCCGCCTGACGCCGTGGCGCGCCGATCCGACCGGCATTCGCGTGCGCGCCACCGCCGCGCTCGAAGTGCTGAAGGCCCAGAAGGAAATCGATCCGGCGCGGCTCGCCGCCATCGGCTACTGCTTCGGCGGCACCACGGCGCTCGAACTCGGCCGCAGCGGCGCGGACATCAAGGCGATCGTCGGCTTCCATTCCGGCCTTGCCACCGCCCGTCCGCAGGACGCGGCCAACATCAAGGGCAAGGTGCTGGTCTGCATCGGCGCCGACGATCCGATCATCCCGCCGGAGCAGCGCGCCGACTTCGAGAAGGAAATGAAGGCCGCCAACCTCGATTGGCGCCTGCAGCTCTATGGCGGCGCCGGCCACAGCTTCACCAATCCCGCGGCCGACGCCCGCGGCATGAAGGGCTTCTTCTTCCACCAGGCGACCGACAGGCGCTCGTGGAACGCCATGATCGAACTGTTCAACGAGACACTGGGAGAGGCATGACATGAAACGCCGTACACTGATCGCCAGCGCCGCGGCCCTTGCCGCTCCATCGGTTGCCCGCTCCCAGAGCAAGTACCCGTCGGAGCGCCCGATCAAGCTCGTCGTCGCGTTCTCCGCCGGCGGCCCGACCGACATCATCGGCCGCAAGGCGGCGGAAAAGCTGACCGCTATCCTCGGCCAGACCGTGGTGATCGAAAACAAGGCCGGGGCCGCCGGACAGATCGGCGCGGTCGATGTCAAGAACGCCAAGCCTGACGGCTACACGCTGCTGTTCGCCACGTCCTCGACGCACGCCATCCTGCCGACCGCCGTGGTCAAGCCGCAGTACGACGCGATCAAGGACTTCACGCCGATGTCGTCGGTGTGCCTCAACCCGCTCATCCTGGTGACGCACCCGTCGATGCCCGACTCGATGAAGGGCTTCATCGACCTGATGAAGAACAATCCCGGCAAATATTCCTACGCCTCGTCGGGCACGGGCTCGATCCTTCATCTCACGTCGGAATACTTCAAGCGCGAGGCAGGCGGCCTCGACGTGGTGCACGTCCCCTATCGCGGCTCGGGGCCGGCCATCCAGGACCTGCTGCCGGGCACGGTGCAATGGATGTTCGAGACCTTCTCCACGATGCTGCAGAATCAGAAGGCCGGGAAGGTGCGCATCCTGGGCTATGCCCATTCCAAGCGGGCGCCGATTGCGCCGGATGTTCCCACCATCATCGAGGCGGGCGTGCCGAACTTCGAGGCCTATACCTTCAACCTGATCATCGGGCCGGCGGGCACTCCGCCCGAGGTCGTCGAGACGATCGACCAGGCGACGCGCAAGCTGATGGCCGACAAGGAGATGATCAAGTTCCTGGAGAACATCGCCGCGGTGCCGACGCCGGAGACGACGCCCCAGCGCACGGCGAAGTTCATCAGCGACGAGATCGCCAAATGGGCGCCCGTCGTGAAGGCAAGCGGCATCAAGATCGAGTAGCCGGCTTTCTCAGCGATAACCGGGCGGCGGCGCGACGTTGCCCGGTGTGGGCGAGATCGGCGTCTGCTGCGGCATGGTGGCAGGTGTTGGCAAGGTCGAGTTCATGATGCTGCCGGGACCGCCGCCGGCGCCTTCGCTGGGGCTCGCCACGCTACCCGGTGCATTCGATCCGGTGGAACTGATCCAGTAGCCGGCGACCGCGTTGGACGCGTCTCCGGCCGTCTTGGCCGGGACATCGACCATGCCGATTCGCTCGCCGCGCTTGTTGATGCGATAGCCCTGGGAATCGAGCTGATAGCCCTCGTTGTCGACGCGCGTGCCGCCCGCCTCGGTCCGGAAGGAGGCCGGCGGCGTCACCTCGGTGTAGAGGGGTTTGGGCAACGGATCGCAGCCTGCGAGCGCCACTCCCCCCAACATCACGGCAACCAATTTTCTCGCGGCCATCAGCTTTCCCCAAAATTCGAGGGTCATCATAGCGGAAACCGGATGGCACCCGAAAGGCCCGAACGACCAGCAAAAAAGGCCCGTCCTTGCGGACGGGCCTCTTGCCAAGCGGTGGCTGCTTAAGCCGCGATCTTGGTGAACTTCTCGATACGCTCCTGGACAGGGCGAACGGCGTCGTCCGCCGACTTGCGCACGAATGCGCCGAGATCCTGGGCCTGCGCGATGCGGGTCTCCAGGCGGCCGCGCCAGTACTTGGCTGAGACGTCGAATGCCTCGATCGGCGACTTGGCGGCGAAGAAGGCGTTCAGCGCGGCGAAGCCGGCATCGGTGTCTTCCTTGGCGACCTCAAGCAGCTTGAGACCGGCCTTGGTGGCGCCCTCGCGGGCCTGGTTGAACTGGCTGTTCAGCTCTTCCGACGCGTTCTGCGCGGCCTTGCTGATCTGCTCGAAACCTTCGGTCGCCTTGCGGACGCCGATCTGGGCGAACTCGCGGACGCGCTCGCCGGCGGCCTTGGTGGTTTCGGTGGCGTGCTCGATCGCGGTGTCGAGCGCGGCGGTGTTGGTCGTGGTCATGTGTAAATCCTGCCGTTGTGTTGTGGACCAAATGATCGAGCCCCGAAGGATCACCCCCGTGCCTCTTGGGCGATATATGGGATCCTTATTGTGCGTTGCAACATTAATTTGTGCGTTGCGGCAATAAATATTGATTAGATAGTAATATCAATGGATTAGGGCGCCGTTTCGGGCCATCAACAGTTCTGCCGTCGCTGCGTCGCTTGCCTCGGGAGGGGCTGGCGGAGGACAAATCGACCAACGAAAGAAACAAGGCGAATTGCGGGAGAACGCCATGGAGCAGCAGCAGCTGTCGGGCATCGACGCGTCGTTTCTCTATCTTGAGACGCCAGAGACGCCCATGCATGTGGCGGGGCTTACCTATTTTGAGCTGCCCCCGGGGTTCGAGGGCAGTTTCTACCAGCACTTCCGCCGGTTCTTCGAAAGCCGCCTCCACACCATCCCAATCTTCTCCAAGCGGCTGGCGCCCTCGCTCTACGATCTTGATCATCCCGGCTGGGTCGACGAGGACGAGATCGATCTCGACTATCACCTGCGCGAGACGACGTTGCCTGCGCCTGGGTCCGAGGCCCAGCTGGAGGAGGTGATTGGCCGGCTACATGCCAACACCCTCGATCGCAGCCGGCCGCTCTGGCAATTCTACATCATCACCGGCCTCGCCAATGGCCAGGGCGTCCTCTACTCCAAGGTCCATCATGCGGCGGTCGACGGCGGCGCCGGCATGGCGATCAACAAGGCGCTCTATGACGTGACCGCGGTGCCGCGCGAGGTGGCGCCTCCGCCGCCCAAGGCGCCTGGTGGCAAGGCGGCGCCCAGCGCGCCGATCGCCGTCGATCCGGTAAAAGGCCTGAGCGACATCATGGGCAACATGATGCGGCAGCAGCTCAAGATGTGGGAGGCGGCACCGCAGATCCTGAATTCGATGACCAACGCCTTTCTTGCCAAGCCCGGCGAGATGCCCGCCGCACTCGGCACGTTGCAGAACCTGATCAGCCAGCTGCCGACCTTGAATGCGCCCCGGACGCCGTTCAACGCCACCATCACCCGCGAGCGCAGTTATGCTGCGCGCACGATCTCTCTCAGCGACGCCAAGGCGGTCGCCAAGGCAAGCGGCGCCAAGCTGAACGACGTGGTGCTGGCGATCTGCGGTGGCGCGCTGCGCCGCTATCTCCAGGAAAAGGGCCAGCTGCCGGACAAGCCCTTGATTGCCGGCGTGCCAATCAGCCTGCGCGAACCCGGCGATACGCGGCAGAACAACCAGGTCTCGGGCATGCTCTGCCAGATCGCGACCGACGTCGCCGATCCCGCCGAGCGCCTGAAGGCAATCCTGAAAGCCTCGTCGGAAGCCAAGCAGATCGCCGGCACCTTCCGTGACGCTGTTCCACAGGACTTCGCCTTTGTCGGAGCACCGATCCTGCTGCAGCTCGTCATGCTGGTGTATGGCCGCAGCGGACTCGCGGACAAACTGCCGATGCCGATGAACGTCACCATCTCCAACGTGCCCGGCCCGCCGATGCCTCTCTACTGCGCCGGCGCCAAGGTGACCGCGCTGCATCCGGTATCGATCCCGGCCCATGGCGCCGCCCTCAACATCACCGTCCAGAGCTACATGGATGCGCTCAACTTCGGCCTCACCGCCGACCGCCGTGCCGTGCCTGACGTCGGTCTGCTCGGCGACTATCTGGTCGAGGCCGCCGACGAGCTGAAGAAGGCGGTTGTGGGCGATTGAAACCCTTCCGCGCTATTCCGATATGTGAGACGTTGGCCATAACAACAAGGAGGCCACATGTCGGCTGCCGTTGAAGCGTTGCGCCCCCCTTCGCGAACGCTCCTTTTGCTCGAAGGCCGTGCCGTACAGGAGCTCGGTGCATTCTGGCTGCTCCGGCCATGGCTTGCCGCCGCACCGCGCGGCGATGGCCATCCGGTCCTGGTGTTGCCCGGCCTGCTGGCGAGCGACCTGTCAACGCAACCACTTCGCAGCTTCCTGAAGTCGCACGGCTATGCCGCGCATGGCTGGAAACAGGGCCGCAATCTCGGCCTGCGGTCCGGTGTCGAGCGCAGCATGCTTGAGCGGGTCGAAGAGCTTTACGACCGCCACGGCGGCCGCAAGATCAGCCTGGTCGGCTGGAGTCTGGGCGGCATCTATGCCCGCCAGATCGCCAAGCGCGTGCCCGACAAGGTGCGCTCAGTGATCAGCCTCGGAAGCCCCTTCACCGGCAGCCCCAAGGCGACCAACGCCTGGCGGGTCTATGAATTCGCATCGGGCCACCGGGTCGACGAGCGCGACCAGCACATCGCCGGCCCTCTTTCCGAGCCGCCGCCGGTGCCGACGACATCGATCTTCAGCCGTTCCGACGGGATCTGCGCCTGGCAGACCTGCCTCAACGAAGAGCGTGAGCAGGTCGAGAACATCGAGGTCTATGGCAGCCACTGCGGGCTCGGCCACCATCCGGCGGCGGTCTACGCCGTCGCTGACCGCCTTGCGCAGCCCGAAGGCCAGTGGAAGAAGTTCGACCGCTCGGGCTGGAAGAGCATGGTCTTCCCGGACTGGAAGCGCGCCTAAGGCTTCTTCTCGACGCTGGCCCGGATCTCCTCATAGGACTCCTTCATTCGATCCTGAACGATCTTGAGCGCCTCGGTGCTCGACTTCTGCACCAGCTCGGCGATGTCGCGGGTGTTTGTGATCGCCGCCTCCATCGCCTTCTTGGCGAACTCGGTCTGCTTGGCCATCACGTCCTGCGGCGAGCCGCCCGGCTTATAGGCCTGCGCCATCTCCGCCATGTCCTTCATCGCCGCTTCGAAGATCGCGCGCTGCTTCTGGGCAATCTCGCTGGCACCGCCGGCCACGGCCTGCCACGACTTGGTCATGGCTTCCAGGTTCTTCTGCTGATGCTCCATGATCTTCGTCATGTCGAAGGACGGGACCTTGAGCTGCTCGCCGAATTTCTTGAACATATCCGTGAAGTTCTGTCCTGCGTCGGCCATGGGAACCTCCTGTCGGTTACAGGTAGAGCTTCAACCCCTGCTCCAGCGCGTGCAAGGCCAATCCGGCCAATCCGCCGATCATGGCGCCATTGAAACGGATATACTGCAGGTCTCGGCCGACCGTGAGTTCGATGCGGCCGATCAGCATGTCGATGTCCCAGGATTTCACCTGATCGGCAATAAAGCGGCCGACGCCGCTCTTTTGTGTCTGTACGAAGTCTGCGAGAACCCGCACCATGCCGCGGTTGATCTCGGCGCGGATCGCGGGATCGTGCGCGAGTTGGCCACCGACATCGACCAGCATGACCTCGAGCTGCCGCCGAACCTGGCCGTCGGGCGCGCGTGCATCCTGCTCGAGGAAGCTGCGCAGGCTGTCCCAGGCACCCTCGGCCACGGCCGCGATCTCCGGCCGTGCCAGCAGGTCGCGCTTCAACCCTTCGGCCCGACGCGCGAAGGAGTCCGAGGTGCGTAGGCGATCGACGAATCCTGTCACAAAGCCGTCGAACTCGCGGCGCAGCGGATGTTGCGGGTCGACACGCGCCTCCTGGATGAAGGCGGTGGTCGAGGCCACGATCTTGCGCAGCAGATAGGCATCGGCGCGGTAGAGGTTGAACAGCGCCGGCAACTCCTTGCGGATCTTCTCGCGCAGAGCTGCCAGCGTTTCCTCGTTGGCCAGCACCTTTTCGAGGGCGCCCAGGAGTTCGTCGAGCAGACGCTGGTGCCGGCCCTTCTCGGTGACCGCGCTCAGCAGACCCGCGGCGAGCGGCGCCAGCTCCACCCGCTCCAGCTCGGTCATGATGCGCCTGCCGAGAAAACCCCGGAGGCCCGACTGGTCGATGGCCGACAAGGTCTGAGGCAGAAGCTGCAGCACGAAGCGCGCGAGAGCGGCGCTGCGTTCGCGGTCGGACAGCCAGTCGGCGACCAGGGCCGCGAAATCGACTTCGCGCAGCCGCGCCTCGACCGGCTCGGGCGCCAGGAAATTGGTCTCTATGAATTCGCCCAGTGTATCGGCGATACGCTGATGGTTGCGCGAGATGATGGCCGTATGCGGGATCGGCAACCCAAGCGGCCGGCGGAACAACGCCACCACGGCATACCAGTCGGCGAGGCCGCCCACGGTCGCAGCCGCCGCGAAGGCCGCGACGTAGCCCCAGGCCCAGTGCATGGGTTCGTAGTGCCGGGCCACGCCGAACAGGACGGCAGTGCAGACCAGCAGGAGTGTCGCCGCGATCTTGATGCGGCGCAGATCGCGGGCGCGTTCCTGATCGCGGCTCAGCTGCTCGCCCACACGTCCAGCACGTAGCGATTGTCGGCCGCAAGTCCGGCCATCCAGGCCTCGCCGGCCGCCTCGTCGACGCCTGTGCTCTCGCGATGCAGGGCAATCAGGGCCCGCTTCACGTCGGGCTCCATTCGTCCGCCGTCGCCGCAGACATAGACGATCGCGCCCTGGTCGATCAGGGCTGCCACCTTCTCCGCCTTCTCCTTCAGGAGATCCTGCACGTAGGTTTTCTTTCCATCGTGACGCGAGAACGCGACCTCGAGGTCGACGACACCTGCGTCGGCCTGCTCCTTCAACTCGTCGGCATAGATGTAGTCCTGATCCGAACGCCGGCAACCGAAGAACAGCAAGGCCGGGCCGAGCGCACGGCCCTGCGCCTTGAGCGCGGCACGCTCGCGCAGGAAGCCGCGGAACGGCGCCAGGCCCGTGCCCGGTCCGATCATGATGATCGGCGCCGCTGGGTCGACGGGTAAACGGAAGCCGACCTTGGTCTCCTTCACGAAAGCCTGGACCGTTCCGCCGGCTGCCTGCCGCGCGAGATGGCTGGAACAGACGCCGTGATAGATGCCGGCACCGGCCCGCGCCGGGCCCTCGACCACGGCCACCGTGATCGAGCAGCGCGCGCCATCGGCGATCGGCGAGGAGGAGATCGAGTAGTAACGCGGCGTCATCAGCGGCATCATTTCGATGAATGCCGCGAACGGCAGCTCGCAGGCTGGAAACTCCTCCAGGAGATCGAGAATGGACTTGCGCTTGGCCAGAATCTCGCCGCGGAACCGGTCTTCCTCGAGGAGCGCCTCGAGCTTCGGCCGGGTGAAGGGGCAACGGGTGTGCTGCGCCATCGTCTGGATCTGCTTGCGGGTCGCCGGAAGCTGCAGCTCGAGATAGTCGGAAAGCAGGCGATGGACGGAGATCGCCTCGCCGACCGGCAGGGCTGCTCGCCGTCCTTCGGGTGTCGTCAGCAGGACATGCGCGCCCGGCGCGAAGCCGAAACGGCGGACGGCACGCTCGACCAGCGCCGCACCGTTCTGCGGCACGATGCTGAGATGATCGCCGGCGCGGTAGCTGGCGCCATCGGGCAACAGCACCTCGATGTGACGCGTGCTGCGATCGGACTTCTCCGGATTCTGCAGTTCGCGGTTGGCCAGGACCTGCATCGGCAGCGCGCCATGCCCGCCAATGATCGGATTCGCCGGCGGCTTGTCGACGGCCTCGACCTGATAGAGCGGCTCGTGCGCCGCCGCAGCTTCGGCGTCGAGCTTGACCCCCAGTTTCTCGGCAACGGCCGGCAGCATCGGCTCGTACCAGGTCTGGAAATGGCCATCGAGGTCTTCCTTGGCGTCGCCCTCGCCGCGTGCGTAGATTCGCTCGGCCCCCCTGGCCGCCAGCAATTCATCGATCTGGCGCGGGATCGACTGGTAGGTCGAGGCCCAATCGCGGTTGCCGCAGCCGAAGACCGTGTAGCGCACGCCGTTCAAGGTACCGTCCGGCATCCCCTGCAGCGCCTTGATGAATTGGCCTGCATTGTCCGGCGGACCGCCATTGTAGGAAGCGCAGACGACGGCAACGGCGCCTTCGGTCGGCAGCTTGCCCGCCATATCGTCGAGGCTGGCAAGCGTTGTCGCGAAGCCCGCCGCTTCGGCATCCCCGGCGATCGATCGCGCCAGCTCCTCGGCGGTGCCCATGTTCGACCCGAACAGCACGGCGAGCTTGCCACCGTGGCTCGCGGCCGCTTTCTTGGGGGGCTTCCTCGGCACGGGCTTCGCGGCTGCCGCGACATGGCCGCTGCCGCGCACGACATCCGGCCGCAGCCGCACGCGCATCACCAGGCCCTCGGGCTTGATGGTGAGCGACTCCTTGATCTTGAGCTGGTAGCGCGTGTGATCGACCAGCTTGAAGCGCTGCAGGATCATCCCGATCACCAGGGTCGCCTCGGTCATGGCGAACTGGCGGCCGATGCAGGCGCGCTGGCCGTTGCCGAACGGCTTGAAGGCATGCTGTGGCATCTTGGCCTCGCGCTCGGGCGCGAAATTGTCGGGATTGAAGACCTCGGCCTGTGGCCCCCACACCGACTTGTCGCGATGGAGCATCGCGGTCAGCACGGTGACGAAGGTGCGCTTCCTGAGCTTGTACTTCCCGCCGATTGTTTCGTTCTGGTACGGATAGAGGCCGAAGGCCGGCGCCGTCGGCCAGAGCCTGAGCGACTCCTTCAGGATTTGGCCGATATAGACGAGCTGGTTGACCTGTTGCGCCGTGGGCTTGGCGTTGATGTCGTGGCCCAGCACGCGATCGACTTCCTCGCAAGCCTTCAGCAGCACATGCGGATTGTTCAGCAGGAAGTAGACGGCAAAGGACAGCATCCCGCTCGTAGTCTCGTGGCCCGCGATCAGGAAGGTGTTCATCTGGTAGCGGATGTTGACGTCGTCGAGCCGCTCGCCAGTCTGCTTGTCGAGGCCGCTCAGCATGAAACCCAGAAGGTCCGGCTTGGCGGTATCGTCCGCGGGTACCTCGCGGCGCTCCCTGATGATGCGGTCGGCGATGCCGTTCATGAAGCCGACATCCTGCTCGAGCTTCTTGCGGCTCTTGCGCTGGGTGATGTCCTCCAGCGGCAGGCCGCGCATCTTCATCACCGCCTCGAGGGCGCGCACCAGCGATTCGACGTAGGGATGGTTGTCGCTGCGATAGAAGGAGTTAAAGCGATAATTGAAGCCGCACAGGCCGATCGTATCGAGGGTGAGCGCGGTCATGTCGCGCACCACGTCGATCTCCTCGTCGGCGTTCAGACGCTCCCACTTGGTCACGAGCTGGTCGGCGATGTCGAGCATGCCCTCGTGGTAGGTCTGCATCATGCGATGCGCGAAGGTCGGCAGCAGGATGTTGTGCGCCTTCTGCCAGTTCGGTTCCTGCGTTTCGGCGGTGAACAGCGCGTCGCCGCCCAGCATGCGCACCCGGCGCAGCGAGCCGCGCACCGCCTTGTCGAAGCGCTTCTCGTCGCAGAGTTCCGCCACCAGATCGGCACCCGACACGACGACCAGCGGCGTGCCCATCATGTCGAGCCAGAAGATCGGGCCCTGCTCGCGCGCGATCCGCATCAGATCCTGAACCGGCGCGCCGCCGTCGACGGTGAGCATGTTGCCCAGCACCGGCGTGCGCGGCGGATGCGGAATCGGGTGCAGCTTGTTGCGCGCCATGGGCCCGGCGGTCCTCCCTGTCCTGCCTCCTTATAGCAGGGCCTTCAGCGTCCGGTCAGCGGGCGGCCCGGGCAGCGCGGGCGCGGCCTGACGAGGCCGAACCGGGGCCTTTGTTGAGGCGGGCGAACATGCCGGCAAAGGCGATGTCGTCGGCATCGAGGGCGGGAAAGGCATCCCGCATCTTCTTCGGATCCGCGCCGCGGGCCAGCAGCGCGCCGACCAGGCGAACGCGAATCGCCGTCTCCTTGAACAGCATATCGCCGGCCGGGCCACCGGTGTCGCTGTCGAGCCGGCCACGGCCCCGCACGAAGATCCGCAGCCTCTCGATCGCATCGCGTTCGGCGGCGCCGACGTCGAGACTGACCATGCCCTTGGCGATCGTGTCGCCCTTGCGGACCCAGCCCTCGGCTCCGGGCCAGCCCTCGGCCAGCATGCGCGACAGGCCATTGCGGTCCTTGGGACTGAGCTGGACCGGCAGCAGATGGATCAAACGTAGGTAGATCACGCCGCGCGCGCTGATCGCCACGTGCGACTTGTCGTCCAGCTCGACACGGAAGAGGTCGACATAGATCTCGTTGCGCACGGTCTTGTCGGCCAGGCCCGCGATAGCCGCCGCTTCCTTGATCGAGAAGGTTTCTTTCTCGAGGCCGTGCGGCAAGCGCCGCGGCCGCTGGTTCGTGGATTTCTTCTTTGCCGTCATTCGTCCTGCTTTCCGCGCAGCAATATTAGGCGACGCCGATTTTGTCGTATAGTCGGCCGGCACACTCTTCTGGGGAGGAAATCATGAAGGTCGGGTATATCGGCGTCGGCAACATGGGCGGTCCCATGTGCCGCAATATCATCAAAAAGAGCAACCACGCCGTTACCGTGTTCGACCTGAACCCGGCCGCCGTGAAGACCTGCACCGACCTCGGCGCCTCGGCGGCCAAGTCGGTCGCCGAGGCGACCAAGGGCGCCGATATCGTCATGACGTCGCTCCCCATGCCCCGGGATGTCGAGGCGGTGACCTTGGGCGACAACGGCATCCTGGCCAACATCGGCAAGGGCCAGACCTACATCGACCTCAGCACCAACGCACCCTCGATGGTGAAGAAGATCGGCACCGCCTTCGCGGCCAAGGGCATCGCCATGCTCGACGCCCCGGTGAGCGGCGGCACCACGGGCGCGGAGGCTGCCACCATCGCCATTATGGTGGGCGGCGACAAAAAGGTGTTCGACGATGCCCTGCCGGTGCTGCAGTCGTTCAGCGCCAACGTGATCCACATGGGTCCGCTCGGCAGCGGCACGGTGGCCAAGCTCTGCAACAATATGTTGTCGTTCTGCAACATGGCCGCGCTCTGCGAGAGCATGATGCTCGGCGCCACCTACGGCCTCGATCCCGAGAAGCTGCTGCACGTCATCTCAAATTCGAGCGGCAACTCCAACGCCATCAAGAACTTCACGGCGCGCGCGCTGATCGGTCACTACTCTCCGCCGTCGTTCGCGCTCGACCTTGCCTACAAGGACCTGCATCTGGCGCTCGAGCTCGGCGATGAGCTCGGCGTGCCACTGCAGCAAGGTGCCGCGACGCACAATCTGCAGCGCCTGGCCAAGGGCATGGGCTGGGGGCCGGACGACAGCTCCTCGGTGCTCCGCGTCTACGAGACGATGCTGCGCCGCAAGGTCAAGCCGTGAAGCTGTGACCACGCGGCGCGCGATCGTCACCTCGCTGGCGGGCCTCCTGCTCGCCAGCGACGGTCGCGCGCAATCGGGGCTTTGGACCAGCCTGCGCGCGCCGGATCACTTCGCCCTGATCCGTCATGCGCTGGCGCCCGGCACGTTCGATCCGCCGGGTTTCCGGGTCGACGATTGCACCACTCAGCGCAACCTCTCGACCGAGGGCCGCACCCAGGCGGTCCGCATCGGCGAACTGTTCCGGGCCAACGGCATCGCGGCGGCACGGCTCCATTCCAGCCAGTGGTGCCGCTGCCTCGAGACCGCGACCCTGATGAAGCTGGGCGACGTCAGCCCTCAGCCGCTGCTGAACTCCTTCGCCCAGAACCGCGACCGGGCGGTCCAGCGGACCGCAGCATTGCGTCCCTGGATTGCGCAACTGGAACTCGCCGGGCCGACGGTGATGGTGACCCATCAGGTGGTGATCACGGCCTTGAGCGAGGTCTTCCCCGGCAGCGGCGAGATCGTGGTCATGCGCCGCCAGCCGGACGGCCGCCTCGTGGTCGCCGGCCGTCTGCCCACTGCCTAAAGGCGAATTTTTTGGCACACCTCGTTGTGCCACGCCGTGTCCAGTGAGTTGTGCCAGAAATCGTCGTCACCGCGTTGATTCGACGGGCGAATCTCGACCTGACGCACTGTGCCACCAATCCCCGCCGCTTGGCGTCATGAGTGTCCGGAAAAGCGCGTCAGCCGAGATGCCGGGCGATGAGCGACGCCGCCAGCTCCGGATGGGTGGCCGCCACGTCGTGGTCGCCACCCGCCACGACTTCGAGACGGGCGTTGGTGATCCGCGCTTCGAGGTGCCGGCCGACCGCGACCGGGCTGATGGGATCGGCGTCGCCCCAGATCAGGAGCGTCGGCGCGGAAATCCGCTCGACCGGCAGGCCGGGCGATGCCGCCATCGAGGTGATCCAGGTGGCCGCGTTGGGGAACGACTTGCGATAATCCGCGCGCCAGTCGGCGGCACCTAGGCCCGCCATGTCGACACCGCCCGAGGTCACGCAGAGCACCAGCCGGCGCACGAGAGCCGGCTGAGCGAGGGCGATATGCGCAGCGATCACACCGCCCATCGACTGCGCCACGAGATCGACGGGCTCGTCCATTTTCGCCATCACCAGCTTGACCAGATCGTCCACGCCGGTGATCGCCGGATCGTGCGGCTGATGGCCAAGACCCGGCCAGCCGAAATAGTGCTTCGGCCAATCCGCCGGCAGCCGTGCGCCGACCGGCTTCCAGAAATCGGGCGAGGCGCCGGCGCCGGGCAGGAACAGGACCTTCGTCATGGCTAGGTGCTGAGCTTGGCGAGGAACGCCGGCAGCTTGCGGCCGATGGAGAGCAGGTACCGGCCCATGGCGCCCGCGACCTGGCGCACCGGCGGACGTGCGCCCATGCGCTCGCGCCACGCCTGCAGCCGGGGATGAGCCTCGCCCATGGGCGCGCCCATGCGGTCGCCGAAGAGCTGAGCCATGTAGAAGGCGATGTCGGCGTAGGAGTAGCCACCGGCCAGCCACGCACGGTCACCGAGGGTGCGCTCCAATTCGTCATAGAACCGTGCGGCGGCCTCGTGGGCGCCCGGCGCCTTGGGGTCGCCCATCAGGCGGACGATATGCGGAAAATAGACCTCGTCCGACTTGTGCTCGAGCAACCGTGCCCGGGCGCGGGCCTTGGGGTCGGCAGGCCACAGCGCAGGCTCGGGCTTCACGGTCTCGAGATACTCGAAGATCTGGGTCGAATCGAAGAGTTCGAGGTCGCCGTCAATGAGCACCGGCACCTGACGCTTGGGATTGACCCGCAAGACCTCGGGATGCTTGGGCTCGTAGAGCGTCTTCATCTCGAACGGCACCATCTCGAGCTCGAAATCGAGCCCCTTCTCGCGAAGGGCGATCTCGGCCTTGGCGCCGAACATGCTGAGCGGTCCTGAGTAGAGTTTCATCCGGGCATCCTACATCAACACGAACATCGCGATCGCCGCCGCCGCCATCACCGCCGTCGCCGTCCAGCCGAGCACGCGCTGGCCGACCGTGGCCACGAAGGCGCCCATCTGCCTGGGCCGCGAGGCCACGACCAGCATCGCCGCCATGATCGGCACGGTGATGACGCCGTTCAGCACCGCGCTCCAGAACAGCGCTTTTATGGGATCGAGCGGCGTGAAGTCGATGGCCAGGCCCAGCACGAAGGCGACCGCGATCACCGAATAAAACGGCCCGGCCTCGCGGGGCGTCCGCTCCAGCCCGGTGCGCCAGCCCCGGACCTCGCCCACGGCATAGGCGGCCGAGCCCGCCAGCACCGGGATGGCGAGCAGCCCGGTGCCGATGATGCCGAGGCTGAACAACATGAACGACCACTCGCCGGCGATCGGTTTCAACGCCGCCGCCGCCTGCTCCGAGGTCTGGATGTCGGTCTGACCGCTGGCGTTCAAGGTCACCGCCGTGGTCAGGATGATGAAGAAGGCCACCAGGTTGGAAAAGCCCATGCCCAACCACGTCTCCCAGCCGATGCGGGTAAGCTCGTGCGGCGCCTGCTCGGGGTGATCGATCAGCGGCCCCGCCGCGGGATCGGCCTCCTCGTCCTCGACTTCCTCGGAACTCTGCCAGAAGAAGAGATAGGGGCTGATCGTGGTGCCGAACACCGCCACCACCAGGGTGAGCGACTCCCCGGTGACGGCGAAGCGCGGCAGCACCACGCCCTGCAGCACCGCCAGCCAGTCGATCTGCACGGTGAAGACCACGCCGACATAGGCGAACAGCGAGAAGGTGAGCCACTTCAGGTAGCCGACATAGCGGTGGTAGGGCACCAGCACGACCGCCAGCAGCGAGACGACGGCGAAGCCGATGGTGTAGAAATGGCGGTCGCCGCCCAGCATGAGCTGGGCCGCCGCCCCCATGGCCGAGAGATCGGCGCCGATGTTGACGGCATTGGCGCCGAACAGCAGCCCCACCAGCAGGCCGACGAAGCGGCGGGGAAAGACTTCCGCCAGGTTGGCGGCGAGGCC
>Ga0207952_1000338_pt1 | contig 42330 bp, 38 predicted proteins | sample SubbioR12Aug_8Ca_FD_184831 | JGI IMG/M metagenome (GOLD analysis project Ga0207952, IMG submission 184831) | Serpentinite rock and fluid subsurface biosphere microbial communities from McLaughlin Reserve, California, USA - CR12Aug_8Ca (SPAdes) | ecosystem: Environmental > Terrestrial > Deep... | reverse complement strand
GAAATAAACCGCTGGGAAAAGCGAAACTTCTTCCAGCTTTTTCCAAAATTGATTCGCAACATTTTGTATCTTCACCCTGACATTTCTAATGGTCAGCTAATACTGACATTTCTATTGGGCGTTAACAAGGAGGGAAAAGATGATGTCTCATAATCTCCTCAACGCACCTGCTTATCTTCTACCGTACTTCCTTGTTTACTTCACGCCTTCCTTTTATATTCTCCCCCGAAAAAAAAATATGAAACTGCTCGATAACAAAATACACGACATCAATAATTATCTTACGGAGGGGAAACTACTGCCGGAGAATTACCGTCAATGCTTACCTCCCCTTGTGTGCGTTCAGACGTAACGATTCCTATTTTTTCCTTTTCTCTGTTTCCTTTCCTATATTCTTCACGGTTTTTTTAACAGTATATCACTCACCCCCTACGTAAGGAAAACATTTATGACATATTCTGATATTCAAAAACAACTCGGCGCGGATGAATCGCTTCTTGCGCACCAATGCAAAACTATTTCCAAAGATTTACTGCATCTTCCCGGCGGCGATTTTGTTGACCGCGTGTGGAAAGATTCCGATAGAAGCCCGAACGTGCTTCGCAATATGCAGTTGCTGTTCAACTCGGGGCGGCTCGGAAAAACCGGCTACCTCTCCATTCTTCCCGTTGACCAGGGAATCGAACACAGCGCAGGAGCATCGTTCGCACCGAATCCGATTTATTTCGATTCGGAAAACATTGTGAAACTTGCTGTTGAGGGCGGATGTAACGCCGTTGCTTCAACGCTTGGCGTGCTCGGTTCCGTTGCAAGAAAGTACGCGCATAAAATTCCGTTCGTCTTAAAATTCAATCACAACGAGTTTCTCTCGTATCCAAATCAATACGACCAGATTATGTTCGGCGGGATGAAGCAGGCGTTCGATATGGGATGTATTGCGGTGGGCGCAACTATTTATTTCGGTTCGCCGGAATCGAAGCGCCAGATTATTGAAGTCGCGCAGCAATTTCAACTTGCGCACGAATTGGGAATGGTAACCATTCTCTGGTGCTACTTGCGCAATCCCGCGTTCAAAACAAAAGAAAAAGATTTTCACGTTTCCGCAGATTTAACAGGACAGGCGAATCATCTCGGCGTTACGATTGAAGCGGATATTGTGAAACAAAAACTTCCCGAAAACAACGGCGGTTTCAATGCAGTTACATCGAAAGAAAATCCGTATGGCAAAACCGACAAACGCATTTACGACCAACTTTCCAGCGACCATCCGATAGATTTGTGCCGCTACCAAGTCGCAAACGGTTATATGGGGCGTTGCGGTTTAATCAATAGCGGCGGTGCATCGGGAGCGAATGATATTAGTGAAGCGGTGAAAACTGCGGTCATCAATAAACGCGCTGGTGGAATGGGACTGATTTCAGGACGCAAAGCATTTCAAAAACCAATGAACGATGGCGTGAAAATTTTGAATGCGATACAGGATGTGTATTTGTGTAAGGAAGTAACGATAGCATAAATCGTTTTTTGGTAATTTGTAATTTGTAATTAGTCATTTGTAACTAAATCGATGAATGAAGATTGCAATTGAAAATATTGAACCACGCATAAAAGAAATTGAAGTTACAAGCGACTCCATTACAGCGATGTTAATTGATGGTCGCATTATCAGCGTTCCATTAGCGTGGTCATGGCGATTGTCCGAAGCAACAATAAAACAACGGAATCACTTTGAAATCATCGGGGATGGTCGGGGTGTGCATTGGAGTGATGTTGACGAAGACATTAGTGTACAGGGAATGTTGTCTGGTATCCCTGCTCGATATCCAAAGCAGGAATTTGCTTGAAAAAATTTCAAATCACAAATCAAAGCAGTAATACAAAGTAAAAATGATAACCATTTCTCTCCTTACCGTATCAAATATTTTTATGACGTTTGCGTGGTACGGACATTTAAAATTTAAAGATGTTGAGTTATGGAAGGTAATTCTCGTCAGTTGGGGAATTGCTTTCGCCGAATATTGTTTTATGGTTCCGGCAAACCGCATCGGCAGCAACGATTTTTCGGCGGCACAACTGAAGACCATTCAGGAAGTCATTACGCTCGTTGTGTTTTCCGCCTTTTCGGTGCTCTATCTGAAAGAAGAACTGAAGTGGAATTACGCCGCTGGTTTTCTTTGTATTATCGGAGCAGTGTTTTTCGTATTTAAAAAATGGTAATCCGTTACCGGCAATAGTATAACATATTTTTCCCTCTACTCGAACAAATCAATGAAGAAAGAACTCGACCCTCATTTTTTGGCAGGAATGCCATTGCCCATCGGCGCGATGTTACAGATAGATAAAGTTGTGGAGATTGATGAAGACAAAATTGTTTGTCAGCAGAAAATTTCAAAAGACCACTGGATTTTTCCTTTGCATTTTCCCGGCGACCCTATTTTCCCGGGGAGTTTACTCATCGAAGCAGCCGCGCAAGTGGTGGCAATTTGGGGATGGAACACCGGTTTGCGGGGAAGATTCCGGCTCGTAAAATGCACCGCAGAATTTACCGTCCCTATTTTACCAACCGATGGTGTCATTACCTATTCCGCATCAGCAAAAAAACGCCGCAATGTCTGCTTCGGAACGATTCAAATTAGCGTTGGCAAAGAGGTGGTAGGAACGGTAACGGCAAATGTGGTCGTGATAACAAATTAACGTTACGCACTTCTTTGATTTCGTATTTTGTAGGGTAATGAAAAAAGGGTTGGCATTTTTTCTTCTCTCCTTCTTCCTTATCGTTGGATGTAAAAAAAAGAAAGACAACATAACGGAACCTACCGAACAGGCTGACCATTATTCCGGCGACACTATTGATGTCGTGCGATACGGCGTTCCAAAATTCATCCTCATCAATTATTGCGAACTCGAAAAAATACACCGCATTTCTAAATTCCGCTCCGGCTTTGGACACGATTACTCCGACAACTTTGAAAACTGCCTGAGTATGAAACATTACTTCGAGTTTCACGATTCGGTGGATTGGGCTTCGGTAAAAATATTTTCCCCCATCGCAGGAACGATAAACAATATATATTATGAATGGGCAGGAGCGAAACTACAAATTACATCGAAAGACCATCCCGCAATTTATATAGAAATTTTTCACATTGATACGCTTCGCACATTTACGATTGGCGATACGGTGAAAGCGGGAGAACAATTAGGAACACACGTCGGAAACCAAACCGATTCGGATATTGCAATTGGTGTGCAAACACCGAATGGCAGGAAACTTGTGTCTTATTTCGATGTGATGAGTGATGGATTGTTTGAGCAATATCAGTTACGTGGAGTGGCACACCGCAATTCATGTATTATTTCCCAACAAGCAAGGAATGCAGATACGCTGAAATGCAACGGGGAAAGATTCCTGAATAGCGGACAAACACCAAATTGGGTTGTGCTGAATTGAAGTTCAATATAGTGTTGGAAGTTTATTGGCTGCGCTTAAGAATTTTTCTTTGAAATTAATACAACAAGAAATATTTTGATTAAGTAGGAACAAAAAAAGTTCAGAACTCCAAGGAATTTCTGAACTTTTTCTCTATCAAAATCTTTTTTTACTCGTACCGCAACGCTTCAATCGGGACAAGATTTGCGGCTTTCCACGCAGGATACACACCAAACCCAATTCCGACCATTGAACAAATCACCAATCCGATAATCGCCCAATCAACCGGAACAATCGGCGCGGTTTCCATAAACACTGCGGCAATGTTTCCTCCACCGATTCCAAGCAGAACGCCAATCACTCCGCCAAACTCGGAAAGAATAACTGCTTCGATTATGAACTGACGAAGGATATCTATTTTTCGTGCGCCGAGCGCTTTACGGATTCCGATTTCTCGTGTTCGCTCCGTAACGGAAACGAGCATAATGTTCATAATGCCGATTCCCGCCGCGAGTAATGCAATTGAACTGATAAAAATTATTCCCCATTTTACATATTTCGTAAAATCATTAAACTGTTCAATCAGAGAGTCATTTGACCAGAAGGCAAAATCATCTTCTTCGTTCGGGCGCAAATGCCGGATATTGCGAAACACAAAATGCACTTGGTCGTACGCTTCATCGTACGTTTCCCGCGAAGATGTTTTTACCATAATGTTGTAGTTGCGGATTTTTCCGAACTTATTCATATGCGCGGTAATCGGAATGGCAACATGATTATCCTGATTTCCCCCGAGCGCACTTCCCCGCTCTTCAAACACGCCAATCACTTCGTACCGCGCCCCTTCAATACTCACGTAATCGCCAATCGGGTCGGAATGGGGAAAAACTTTTTTGGCAACCTGCGCTCCGAGACAAATAACATTTCGTTGATGTTCGACATCGTCGTCGTTGATGCCGCGCCCGTCTTTTATCATCCAGTTATTGGTAACCAGTCCATCGGGATTTTCACCGTACACGATAACGTCGGGATTCGATTCTTTGTATTTTGATTTGACTGCTTTTCCGTTTTCAAATGCTTCGATACCGACAAATTGTGCAAGCGTTGCGCGTTCTTTCAATTGCACTGCCTGCACGTACGTAATATCTTTTCTGTTGCGAAATTGCGCGCGATTCCGATTTCCTCCGCCGATGGTATTGGGAAATTTTTGCACCTGAAATGTATTTGCGCCGAGTCCGCTCAAATCGCTTTCAATTGAACGCTGCATTACGCCCATTGCAGTCATCACCGCAATTATCGAAAACACGCCGACAACAATTCCGAGCAACGTCAATATTGAGCGAAGTTTATTCGTGCGAATTGCCGTGAAAGCGATACCGAATATTTCTTTGATTTCCATAACTTACTCGTATCTCAACGCATCAACGGGGTCGAGTTTCGATGCTTTGTTTGCAGGTAAAATTCCTGAAATCAAACCAACGGTTGCGGAAACAATAAGGGAAACTGCAACGACTGAAAGCGGCATTGCCGTAGGGAGAAATTCATTAATAACGAAACTTATCGGGAATGCGACTGCAATACCGATGATGCCGCCAATGAGACATAAGGTTGCCGCTTCGATAAGAAATTGAAAAAGAATGGTTCGTCGTTTTGCGCCAATCGCTTTTCTGATTCCTATTTCTTTTGTTCGCTCGGTAACGGAAACGAACATAATATTCATAATTCCAATTGCGCCAACGAATAATGACATTCCTGTTATGAATAAACCAATGCCATAAATAACAACGGCGATACTATCAAACGTACGCGTCATCAATTCTTGTTGATTGATAGCGAAATCATCGTCGTCGCCAGGTTTTACGTGACGTACTTTTCGCATTATACCGCGTATTTCTTCTTTTGCATCATCTATATTTACACCCGGTGCGACTTTTGCAGAAATTGTAACCCACTGCTTTCCGCCAAAAACATTGAACGATTTTTTTATGGGAATGAGTACACGATTATCAAGCGACATTCCGAGAAAACTTCCCTGCTTTTCCAACACGCCGATGACACGGTATGATTCGCCGCGAATTTTTACCTGCTGGTCAATCGCGTTTTGATGGAGGAATAATTTATCGGCAACATCGTACCCCAGAACAACGACGGGGCGCGCTCCTTCAGCATCTTCCGCAGAAATAAACCGACCGAATTCCGGAGCCATCCCCGATACTTCATAATACTTTTCATCAACCCCTGCGACAAGAATTCCTTCTACCACTTTATCATTCCGCCGAACATCGCTTCTGCTGCCGGCAAAAGGAGAAACAACAGAAACAAGCGATACCTGCCGTTCAAGCGCATTCGCCTGTTCGAGCGTTAAATCTTTTCTGTTTCGTAACCGCCACCATTCATTGCCGGAAAACCACGGCATTTTCTGCACATATAAAACATCAGCGCCGATTTTAGAAACACTTTCATCGAGCCAGCGATTGAGCCCTTCGATTGCCGTTGCCATCAAGGTTACGGAAACAATTCCAATAACAATTCCCAACGTCGTAAGCATGGAACGAAGTTTGTTCGCTTTAATGGCAGTAAAAGCGATTTGAAGACCTTCGCTAATTTCCCAAAATTTCATTTCTTCTTCTCGTCTTTCTCAACTAATCCATCGCGTAAACTGACGATACGATGAGCGTGCATAGCAATATCGTGTTCGTGCGTAACGAGAATAATCGTATTCCCCTGTTTATGTAATTCACCAAACAACCCCATAATTTCATCACCGGTTTTTGAATCGAGATTTCCTGTTGGTTCATCAGCGAGAATTATGGAAGGATTTGTTACCAACGCGCGCGCAACCGCAACCCGTTGTCGCTGTCCGCCGGAAAGTTCATTTGGTTTATGATGCGCTCGGTCGCCGAGTCCAACGTGCTGTAATGCTTGCATCGCTTTTTCCCGCCGTTCCGATTTTCCCACACCGCCGTAAATCAACGGAAGTTCAACATTGTGAAGAGCATCTGAACGGGCGAGCAAGTTGAATGTTTGAAATACGAATCCGATTTCTTTATTCCGGATTTTTGCAAGTTCGTTGTCCTTCATAATGTGAACGTCATTTCCATTGAGTTCGTACGAACCGCTCGTTGGCGTATCGAGGCAGCCGATGATATTCATCAGTGTGGATTTTCCCGAACCCGACGGTCCCATAATCGCCACATACTCATTGCGGTGGATGTGAACATCAACCCCGCGAAGTGCATGCACCTCCTGCGCTCCTCCCATATCATACGACTTGATTATCTTTTCTAATTTGATGATTGTGTTATTCTGCATTCAAATAAATAATTCTGTATATAAAAAGGAGTAATGAAACAGTGGAGTTTTGGAGCAGTAAAAAATACTTTCTTACAGAATTCCAAAACTCTACTACTCCAACTCTCCATTATTTTTTCTCTTCTTTCATTTTATCTTTTTCATTCTCCACCCGTATTTTTGAACCTTGTTCCAAATCGCGATTGATTGCGCGATAACTTCCGGAGACAATATCATCTCCTTCACTCAGTCCTTCAAGAATTTCTATGTACGTGTCGTCGCTGAGTCCGGATTTTACGTTTGCCTTTTTCACAGTATCACTCGCAATAACAAAAACGACTTCCTGCGGTTTATTATCATCTTTCTTTTTCTTTGTCGAAGTTACGTTTTCTGCTTCGTCGCCTTTTTCTTCCATTCCTTCCATCGGTTTTTTCATTCGCATGGTAACGCTTTGAATCGGAATGGTGAGAACATTGGGTTTCGTTTCAGTTTCTATCACTGCGGTTGCCGACATTCCCGGACGAAATTTTTCTTCACTCATCAAACTGATTTTTACTTCAAAGTTCGTTACTTCCAACTGTGTTCCGAAGCCAAGCGTCTTTGCGGTGTTTGCAATTTCACGAACGATTCCAATGATTTTTTTCCCCGGAAAAGCATCCACTTCAATTCGTGCTGTGTCGCCAAACGAAATGGTGATAACGTCTGTTTCTCCCACGTCCACACGCGCTTCCATTTTCGATAAGTCAGCAACAGTAAGTATGTTTGTTCCCTGCGTAAATTGACTTCCGCTCACACGTTCACCAAGTTTGCTAATCAATTCACTGATGGTTCCATCCATCGGAGAAAAAATTGTTGTTTTCGCAAGCGCTTCATGAACATTTTTCAGCGATGCTTCCGCCTGGTCAATAGCATATTGCTGACTTTCACATTGCGCTGTTGAAATTTCCCAGGATGTCTTTGCCAAATCCATATCCTGCGGCGATGCAAGATTTTTTTCGAACAAACCTTTGATACGGTTGTAATCGTTTTCTGTTTTTTTACATTGCGCTTGTTGAATCAACAGTGCGGTCTTTTGCGAGTTGACCATTGCTTCCTGCTGTTTCACCTGCGCTTGATACTGGTCGGCTTTAATGCGAACGAGCAAATCGCCTTTCCGTACACGGTCGCCTTCTTTTACGGCAATCGCAACAATTTCACCGCTTACTTCCGCATTGATTTTCACCATTACTTCCGGTTGAATTTTTCCAACTGCTGTAACGGTTTGGGTAATGGTACGACGTTGTGCTTTTTCTGTCTGCACTATAATTTCAGGTTTTTGTTGACCTTTCATTATATAAGCGGCAACAAGACCGACAACCACCAGTCCGATAATTGACCAAATGATAAATTTCTTTTTCGATTTCTTTTTATGATTTCCGTTTGACATAAACTATTTTACATTTTAGATTTTATATTTTACATTTTAGATTATTAGCAGAGAGCATACAGCGGAGAGTTCGCTCTTCTGTATTCTGGTTTCTGGCTACTGGCTTCTTCCTATTTCAACGTTCCAAGCACAAATTCTAAATTCTTTTTTGCGAGAATATAATTGTACACAGAATTTACCTTGTTCGAGATTGCAGAAGTATAATTTGCGTCGGCGACAAGTTTATCGAGTAATGTTCCTGCGCCAAGATTATATTTTTCTTCAGCGATTCTTCTGTCCTCGATTGCAGAACGAACGCCGGTTTGACTCACTTCGATTGATTTACTCGCCGCTTCCAAATCCAAGAGCGCTTTCTTGATTTCTGTTTTTACTTGTCGCTCTTTTAATCCGAGCGCTTCGTTTGCATTTCGCAAATCAATTGCGGCTTGTTGAATCGAATTTTCCCTCTGAAAATTATTGAAGATGGGATAACTTGCCGAAATTCCCCACGACATTCCGCCGTAGGTTGTTGTTCCGAATTCCGGTCCACCATAATCGAGAGAAGCAGATGCTCGTAACGAAGGCCACCAATCACCTTTGTAATATCTCACATTCAGTTCTGCGCCGGTAACACTTTGTTGAGCGGTAACAAAATCAAAACGATTCTGCATTGCTTGCGACGAAATCATCGTAAGGTTTTGCTCTTGTTGTTTTGCGTTCTGCACTTCTGTCGAATCAATATCTTTCGGAACCGTGTTATCTTGAAATACGTACTCACTCAATGGGTCAAGAGTCAAGTACGTTATCAAGTCGAGTTTTGTTTTGTCATAATCATTTTGCGCTTGAATGAGAGCGAGTTCGTCATTGGAAACAATTACCTGTTGACGAAAAACATCCGCCATTGCAACACCGCCAAGTTTTTGCGATTCCTGAATACGTTTCAGTTGTTGATTACTGCGATTCAAGTTATCTTTTCGCACGTTGAGCAATTCTTCCGTGCGTAAAACATTTAAGTACAAACTGATGGTTTGGTAAATTGTTTGTTGTTCCGTTCGTTCGCGAGAAAGTTCGGAAGTTTTTACATTGAGTTGCGCTCGTTCCAACGCAGCAAAATTTGAAAATCCATCAAAGAATGTAATTGATGCATCCAATCCGGCAGAAACTCTGTTGGAAGCAAGCGGACCCGGATCTGCTGGATTGTTTTGCGAACGATTCCATGAACCCGACGCATTTAAACTTGGAAACAACGCTCCATAGGCAACGCGCTGAAAACTTTCCTGCGATTCAACGGCATTCCGCGACGTAATCATCGAAGTGTTTTTTTGCATCGCAAGCGAAATTGCTTCGTTGAGTGAAAGCGTTTTTGTTTGGGAAGGAGATTTCTCGCTGTATAAAAATACGAACACGAGAAAAAGTGAGAGTAATTGAATATGTTTCATTGTTGAAAAGTGTATGAACATTGAACTAATTGGAAAAATCAATAAATATGTACTAAAACAAAATCGTTACCGGGTTAGACGCAATTTTATCTGATTCGTTGCATTGAAAATTGCTGAATTTCAAAGTTCACAAATCGTTAGACTTTGAGTTCAGAAGAAATTACTTCACCTTTTATTGATAAAAGAAAATTTAAAGCCGCGTCGTGTTCGTTGGGAATTCTTCCTTCGAGAATCTCTTCTTCGATGAGTTTTTTCAATGTACCGACGAGTTTTCCTTCGGGAATTCCACACACGCGCATAATTTCTTCGCCCATAACCGGCGGACGCCACGCACGAAGTTGGTCGCGTTCTTCCACTTCGCGCATTTTTTGGACGACAACATCGTAATTTTTCAGATATTCAGCAACACGTTGAGGATTTTGCGACGTGATGTCTGCGCGGCACAACAACATCAAATCGTCAATATCTTCACCGCAATCGAAAAGCAAACGGCGAATTGCTGATTCCGTAACTTCTTCTTTCACCAAAACCATTGGTCGCAAATGATTACGCACAAGTTTTTCCACGTAGGAAAGTTGTTCGAGCGGAAGTTTTAATTTTTTGAAAATTTTTCTTTGCATTCGCGCGCCAATTTCTTCGTGTCCGTGAAATGTCCAACCAACTTTTTCATCAAACGCTTTGGTGCGCGGTTTTGCAATGTCGTGCATCAGTCCGGTAAATCGCAGCCAAACATTTTCCGAAGATTTTGCAATGTTATCCACGACTTTCAGCGTGTGAAAAAAAACATCTTTGTGGTGAAAATCTTTTCGTTGTTCTTGTCCCACCATTTGCGAAACTTCAGGGAAAATAATTTCGATGAATCGCGTTTGATGTAATAATTTCAAACCAACCGATGGTTTCGGCGAAGAAAGAATTTTGAAAAACTCATCCGTGATGCGTTCTTGCGAAACAATGGAAATCCGTTCGCGCATTTCGCAAATTGCGTTCAACGTTTTTTCTTCGATAAAAAATTCCAACTGCGAAGCGAAACGAATTGCGCGCATCATTCGTAATGGGTCATCGCTGAATGTTGTTTCCGGTGCAAGCGGCGTTTTGATGATTTGTTTTTCAATCGCTTCAGTTCCGTTAAACGGGTCAAGAATTTCGCCGAACGTTTTTTTATTGAGCGAAGAAGCAATTGCGTTCATCGTAAAATCTCGTCGCGATAAATCGTCTTCAATTGTTCCCACTTCAACAAACGGTTTGCGTGAATCTTTTTCGTACGCTTCTTTTCGTGAACCGACAAATTCTATTTTTATGTCCTTGTCCGCTGTGGCGGAGTCAAGAAGTAATTGCGCCGTTCCGAATTTTTCAAACGTAACAACATTTGTTTTTCCGACTTGTCCGCCGCGGTGGAAATTATTTGCAACTTTTTTTGCAAATGCAACTCCATCGCCAACAACGACGATATCAATATCGAAATGTTCTCGCTTGCGTTCCATCAATACATCGCGCACAAAACCGCCAACGACAAATGCTTGCATATTTTCATCGTCAGCGATTTTACCGATTTGTTGTAATATTGGAAGATTGAGATTCACTTGGAATAATTATGATTGAAAAGAAAATGTTATTGTCATTCTGATTCTAAAGTTTGTTAGATATTTGTTTAGTTATCATGTTATTTCAGTTTACCTCTTGCAAGCCGTGAGGATTTCATGTCTTCAAAAGTTCCAAAATAAATTTGCCCAAACTCTTTATGTTCTGTAACATATTTTAGTCCGAAGTTTTTAGCCATAACTTTCCCTTCGTCTGTAAAAGCATTAATACAGACTTTATTTATCTTTCTATTTGTCGCTGTCAACTCGTTCAATTTTTCTATGAAACTATTTAGAAGAATTGGAAAACCCTTTTTGCGATAATGCTCTTTGATGCAGATTATTACTATATAAATGTTAAATATTCCCGGTTTGTCTATTTCTACAACTTTGTCAATGGTGATTTCGTTGTCTGTTAATCGACCTTGTTTTACTAGTTCAAAAGTGTCAGCATTGATTGCAAAAAAAGACCAGTATCCAACAAGTTCTGCATCTCTTACAGCAAGCAATTTCCAACAATCAAAATTGCTCATAAATACAGGAGCCCATTGGCTTGGAGTTCCTTCATTAGTTTCATTGAGATTGTCCGTTGTTTCATAGTCAAGTGCAATAAGATGACGCAATAATTTTTTGCCATCCCAACCCCATCTTACAATGTCATCAAGGTCTGCGATGAAAAGCTTTGCCTCGTTTCTTTTTTCAAAATAGTTTTCAGTTAGTTTAGTCAGAACTACCCCAATTACTGTCCCAATGAGTCCGATTATAACTGTAAATATTGTTTCCATTGTTGATTCAGTTGTAACGAAACGAAAAAATTGCCGCTAATATGTCATCTTTTTTAAGCGCACATTAAACTTTTGTTCTTCAATTTAAGAAAGTATTTCACTCGCAACTATGAACGCAAAGTGAAGTAATATCTTAAAGTTCGATTCACTTATTTTCTTATCCATTTAAACTCTTAGCAATCCACGGAATCCCCTTGCGGCATAGTAAGATTCCGCGCCGTTATGATACACGAAAACAGTGTCATAGCGGCGGTCACAAAAGATGGCGCCGCCGAGTTCTCTAATTTCAGAAGACGTTTTTACCCAACTTGATGTTTTCGTATCAAACTCTCCAAGTTTCTGCAACTCGCGATATTGTTCTTCCGTTAAAATCTCTACGCCCATCTCGGTTGCAATTTCCATTGTGCTGTTTTTCGGTTTATGTTCTTTCCTTGAATTCAGCGCTTCTCGGTCGTAACAAAAACTTCTGCGTCCACTCGGACTTTCCGCTGAACAATCATAAAAAATGTATTCGCCAGTTTTTTTATCATAACCAACAACATCCGGTTCACCGCCTGTTTTTTCCATTTCATTGAGCGACCATAGTTTTTCATCATTATCTTTCAACTTTACTTCTACTTTAGTCCATTCAATACTTTTATGGCGGTTCATATTTTTCTCAAAACGGATTTTCAATACGTTGAGTAGTTCTTCTCGTTGTCTTGGTGACAATTTCTTTTTTGTTCTGCTTGACATTGTTTTTACTTTTAGAAAACCTGAAGTTCGTTTCATCAAAAATTATTTAGTCGTCTTCGCCCCAATCTTCTCACCAAGTTTTTCAAATTCAATATCGTTTGGCTCCCACAATTCAATTTTGTTTCCTTCAATATCCATGATGTGAACAAATTTTCCGTATTCAACCGCTTGAATCGTATCTACAACTGTTACTCCGTTTTTCTTAAATTCTTCGACGAGCATTTCCAATTTTTCAACTCGGTAATTAATCATAAATTCTTTTGTTGAAGGTTCAAAATATTTTGTGGTTTCTTTAAAAGGACTCCATTGAGAAAACCCTTTCTTCGTGCTGTCCGCACCTTGATACCATTCAAACACTGCGCCATAGTCATTCGTATTCAAACCAAGATTGGTTTCATACCACGCTCGTATTTTTTTGGGATCTTTGCACTTGAAAAAAATACCACCAATTCCGGTTGCTTTTTTCATTGTTTGCTGACTGGTATCGCTTTCCGCTATGAATGAATTAAAAGCAAATCCAAGAGCGAACGTCATACTAAATGCAAGAGTTATGAGTATTATTTTTTTCATTGAGGTTACAGTTTTGATTTTATGAGTATTGTTATTTTTGCTTCAATGATGCATCTATCAATTCCTTTAATACTTTCATATCAACATCCTCCAACTTATTAATGTAGAGGCAACCAACACCGGTTTTATGCTTGCCGAGTTTTTTTAGTGTGGTCGCATGCTCCTTAATATTTAATGTCAAATACAACGACAGATTCGCTTTACGGGGAGCGAAGCCGATCAAGAACCAATCAACTTCTCTTCCGGTCGCGGGGCTTTTGTATCGTTTGTTACCAAAGCCAATGAGAGATGCGCCCCACATTTTAGGTTCTTCTCCGGATGCTTTTTTCATCATTTCCAAAAGTAGAAAACTGTCTTTCCGCTTTTGTTCGTCCGGAACTTTATTGATAAAATCCTCCACGCTTGCAGCGGTTTGTTTTGTTTTTATTTCAGCGAGTTTTGATTTTTTTTCAGCCATACGAGTTTATTCTTTGTTTGGTTTGTAAATTTACTTTTCAATGAAGACCGGCGAGAGTTGAGATTTGTACGTTGTATCCGTCAATTGCTTTTCTTCCTTGGTTGCCCAGTTCATCAGCATAATGTGATATTGTGTTTCCTTCACATCCGACTTGTTGAAGGTAAGCCACTTTCCATCAGAACTCCAATCGTGATAACCATCCGAAATAGGATTATCAATGAGTTTCCACTGTTTCTTTCCATCATGCGTTATTGCAAAAATGCTATGTCTTCCATCCTGCAAGGAAATGTACGAAATGAAATTTTCTGTCGGATGCCATTTGGCTGCGCCTGCACGATATCCAAAATCTTTTGCTGAAGGATTTCCTTCCGGATAATGTGTTAGTTGCGTCATCTGTGTTCCGTCATCGTTCATTATAAATAATTCCTCATGACTTTTTCTGTCCCGCTTATGCTTTTGATAATAGAATACGATTTTTTTGCCATCAGGAGAAAAACATGGGTCGCCATACTTTGCCGCAGTGTCACTGGTCAATTGATTGTAAGCGCCGGTTTTCGTGTTGATAATAAAAAGTTGATAACGGATTTCTTTACCAATTCTTCCTGCAACCACAAGTTCTTCACCGTTGTTTCTCCCGCTCATCCAACTATCTTCTATCATCAAATCACTTACTTTTTTTATGTTGTTTCCGTTTACATCCGTTTCGTATAAGGAAAAAGCATCGGTAACATGTATCTCTGTCGCTGATAAAAAATAAACGGTCTTTGAACGCATAGTAAGTCCACGCAACATCAGGATTGTTGGTGATATTTTTTTTATTTGAACCATCCATGTTCATGGTGATTATTTCATAATTATTTTTATGAATGGTATCGCGTTCATGAATATTGTAAGCAATTGAGTACTGCTTTTCAGTTTCCTTATTTTGGGTTTGTGAGTTGACATACGAACCAAATAATAGAATTGCAATGATTATGTGAAGTGTGTTTTTCATAATAATGTGTCTGGTTTATGGTTGTTGAATAATAATGTTGTGTTTTTATCTCCGAACTTATTTTAGAGAGATGGTAACACTAATGCATCGTAAACTTTTGTTCTTCAATTTTAGAAAGTATTTCACTCGCAACAATTAACGCTTGCTTTCCTTCTTCCGCCGTAACTTTTGGCTCCGTGTTTTCTTGAATGGATTTCAAAAATTCTTCCAACTCGACTTTCAGCGGATTGAGTTGCGGAATTTCCGGTTGTTCAAAAATAATATTGCGCTGAATTTTTCCCGAATCAATTGCGCCGAGTTTCATCATTCGCGATTGCAACGGAAAATTTTCATCCACAATGCGAAACACTTCCGCGCTTCCTTCCGAAAAATTTACCGAGATGTACGCATCGCTTTGAAACATTCTCATCTTCCGCATTTTCTGCTGCGAAATTCTGCTCGCGGTTACGTTTGCAACACATCCGTTTTCAAAACGAATTCGCGCGTTCGCAATATCCACCGAATCGGAAACAACAGCAACGCCATTAGCGTCAATTTGCGCAACGGGAGATTTTACAAAACTTAAAATAATATCAATGTCGTGAATCATCAAATCCAAAACGACAGCGACATCAGTTCCGCGAGCGGTGAATTGCGCCAAACGATGCGCTTCGATAAACATCGGTGAAATATTGTATTGTTCAATTGCAAGCAATGCGGGATTGAATCGCTCGATGTGTCCCACTTGAATTTTGCAATTATTTTTTTTTGCAAGCGCAATCAATTCATCCGCTTCGTTGGGCGTAGTCGTAATCGGTTTTTCGATGAAGCAATGAATTCCTTTTTCCAAAGAGAGTTGTGCAATTTCAAAATGAAAGCGTGTGTTTGCGGCGATAGTAACTGCTTGAACATTTTGCAATAAATGTTCCAACGAAGAAAATGATTGAACATTGTATTTTTTGGCAATCTCATTTCGCTTTGGTTCATCAACATCAAACACGCCAATAAAATTCGCGGAAGAAATTCCTGCCGAAGCAAACACGTCCGCCAACATTTTTGCGTGCAACGAACCGAGATGTCCAACACCTATTACGCCGATGTTTGTTTTTGCTGTATGTTCCATTGTATTTTCTAATTACGAATTACGAGTTACCAATTACAATTTACAAATTAAGAAGAGTAATTGGTAATTAGTAATTTGTCATTCGTTGTTTATTTACAATCTCTTCAATCCAACGAGAAAATTTTTCTACGGTATAAAATTTTAACGGCGGGTTCAGTATTTCAATTTCTTCTTGCGCGTACGAATCCCATAATGCAACCGCGCACGCAACACCAACCTCCGCCGATGCTTTTATATCGGAAATTGCGTCGCCAACCATCAGCGTTTCATTTTTGTTGAGCGAAAGGTCACGCAAAATAATTTCAATTCCTTCGCCGCTTGGTTTGTGTTTGGTAACATCGTGTCCCGTTACGATATAATCGAAATATTTTTCAATATCGAATTGCTGTAACGAAATATGCGTGGAAATTTTTCCTTTACCGGTGAAGAGCGCGATTTTGATTTTATGCTCGCGGAGAAATTCAAACAGTTCAATGATTCCATCGTACAACGAAGAAATATTATTGTGTTCGTCGCGGTAAAATTTCCAGAAATCAAACATCGCATCTTCAAGGTTTTCTTTTCCGACAATATTGAGAACGGCGACTTCTTCCGATGGACCAAACATTTGCGTAATTTCGTACGGTGTAAATGTTCTGTTCAAATATTTTTTCGCAACAGCATTGAACGACCCGAAAATCAAATCGTTGGAACGGGTAATCGTTCCATCCATATCAAAAATTACGGCGGAAAGTTTATCGGGATGCAACATTAGGAATGATTTTTTTTGAGTTTCACAAAAACGGGACTAAATATAGAGAAAAGAGTGAGCGGAGAAAAAGGGAACGCGCGATGTTTATAAATTGTTTTTGCAAAAAAGAATAATTACTTTTTACACAATTAATTTATGGCATCCCGAAGAAAATTTCTTTCACAACTCGGCGTAACTGTCGCAACGCCATCGGTTCTTCTTTCACAGGAAAAAGAACGGCGTTTCGACCGCTCACGCTGGGAATTACTTTTTAATTCCGACGAAACAAAACCTATACCCTTCAAACCGAATCCTAAAGAATGGAGCAATGATACAATTACTGTTGCCTGGATTGGTCACGCAACACTTCTTATCAATTTTTTCGGAACAACCATTCTCACCGACCCGGTTTTTTCCGAGAAAGTCGGGATAAAATTTCTCGGACTTTTCAAAATTGGTCCGCGTCGTTTATTTTATCCCGCATTATCAATCGAAGAACTTCCGCCGATTGATATCATTGTACTTTCGCACGCTCACTTCGACCATCTCGATATTCCGTCGCTCAAACAATTCGATGAAAATATTCCAACAATAATGGCAAAAAATACTGCGGATGTTATTTCCAACCTCGATAGAACAAAAGTGAAGGAACTTGATTGGAATGAAAAATTTTCTGTTATGGGAATTGAATTTGAAGCGTTGCAAGTTAAACATTTCGGCTGGCGTTACCCGTGGGAAAGCGACCGTTCAAAAGGAAATATGAACGGGCGAAGTTACAATGCGTACCTCATTTCAAAAAACGGAAAACATATCCTCTTCGGCGGCGATACTGCCTATCAGAATAATTTCACAGAACTCGCAGAACGCAATATTGAAATTGAACTGGCGATTATGCCGGTTGGCGCATACAATCCGTGGATAAAAGTTCACGCAAGCCCGGAACAAGCGCTGGCAATGACGAAAGAGATGAAAGCAAAAGCGATTCTTCCCATTCATTGGAGCACATTCCGTTTGAGCGACGAACCGACCAACGAACCAATTGAGCGATTAAAAAATGCGTTAGAAAATTCTTCGATAAAACTTGCGCTCAATTCTATTGGACAAACGTGGAGATTAAATTCAGCGATATAATAGAAGTCTCTTTGAGTTCTGTATTACAATTTTTTATGTGACACGAAAAGTTTGTTTTTCAACAATGTTCTTTTATCTTTGACCCGCTTTTACACTCACTCTCAAACTTAAGAAGGGAAATAATTATGCCACAAGAAAAAACTGCACTTATCACTGGCGCATCAAGCGGTATCGGTTACGAACTTGCAAAACAATGCGCTGACGATGGTTACAATTTAATTTTAGTTGCGCGCGACGAAAAGAAATTGAAGGCGTCTGCAAGTGAACTGCAAATGAAATATGTCGTTCCCGTCAAAACCATCGTTAAAGATTTGTCCGAGCCGAATGCGCCCACCGATATATTTAACCAACTCCAAAAAGAAAACGTTGTCGTTGACGTTCTCATCAACAATGCCGGATTTGCTACGTACGGCGCGTTTTCCGAAACAGAACTTGATGATGAATTAAATATGATTCAAGTCAATCTCGTTTCGTTGATGCACCTGACAAAATTATTTATCAAAGGAATGGTGAAACGCAAGAACGGAAAAATAATGAATGTCGCTTCCACCGCCGCATTTCAACCGGGACCAACGATGGCAGTGTATTACGCAACAAAAGCGTTTGTGCTTTCATTCTCCGAAGCGATTGCGAGCGAGTTGAAAGGAACGGGAGTAACGGTAACAACTTTATGTCCGGGACCTACAGAAAGTGGTTTTCAAAAACGAGCAAAGTTGGAGCGAGTGCGATTAGTTCGCACGAAATTGATGGAAGCGGAAACCGTTGCAAGACTTGGTTACAAAGCGTTGATGAAAGGAAAAGCGGTCGAAATTACTGGCGTACGAAATAAAGTGATTGCAGAATCTATCCGTTTCACCCCGAGAAAAATGGTAACATCAATCGTTCGCTCGTTGCATAAACAAAGAGGAAGTAAATGATTTGTTGTTCGTGAATAGTTTATCGCATTTTGAGATAGTGCGCTAATGACGAATTACAAATTACGATTTGCCATTCGCTATTTTTTTTTTGACTCTTTTTTGAACAGCGCCGCTTTGTAATTCACGAAGAGAATCAGCGGCAACCCACTTCGCGCTTCGTGAATTTTGTTTTTGAATTTCCTTTGCAACGTTTATTGCGAGTCTATTCAACCGCGCATTGCGTTTTCCGATTTGCCGCAACGCCCAATTCACCGCTTTCTTCACAAAGTTTCTTTCGTCAACAGATTCGCGTTTGATGTAAGGGAAAAATTGTTCAAACTTTTTATCGCTCTCTTTTTTATCGTGAACGGCAAGATACGCCATTAGCGAAAATCCGGCGCGTTTTTCAAATTCCATTTCACGCGAAGTCCACTCCATTGCTTTGTCATACGCATTCGGCATCAAGCGAAAAAGATAACAGCAGCACGCATCCACAATTGCCCAATTATCGAAATCCTTCAACCACGATTCCATTTGTTTCTCCGTAACTTTTTCCGGCTCTTCAATTAAGGTTGCAATTGCTCGCGCTTCAAACACTTCCGTTGCCCAAAGTTCTTGGGCAAGTTCATGATTCTTTCCGACTTGCTTTGCTATTTTTTTGAGAACGGGAGTGGAAATTCCGTATGCAATTTTTGTTTCAATTTTAAAATGCGAAAGCGCGGCTTTTGCTTTTGGATTTGCGAGAGATTGGAGAGTTTTGAGAAATTGTGTCGTGTCCATACGCTTATAATAATATGACCAATAGAACTTTGGGTTGCGGAATAATGAAAATATGTGCTGGAACCAATACTCCATCGGCTCAATACGCAATACTTATTGAAACCAATAAACTAAAAATTTACGTTCATCACCTTCTCTGCGTACAACACAAAACCCATCCGCAGTTACGCAGATGGGTTTTGTAATTCACATTATTTCATCAATATCATCTTCCGCACTTGCGTAAAGGATTTTCCTTCGCCTGTTGCCGTTAAACGATAGAAATACATTCCGCTCGATACTTTAAGAGCATCAAACTCCGCAGAATAATATCCTGCAACTTTATTTCCAAAGACAAGCGTTGCAACTTCCCTTCCGAAAATATCAAACACCTTGAGCGAGACACTCGCATCAACTGGTAATGCGTATTTAATTTCCGTTACCGGATTGAAAGGATTGGGATAGTTTTGGGAAAGAGAGAATTCCGTGGGAAGTTCCTCTATTGCTTGTACCGATGCTTTATCATCACCATATTCACTTACCGTGAAATTAACGGTATCAGATTGAGGAGATAAGTTTCCACCATTATCAACTGTTTTTACATAATAACTAATGTTTAATGGATTGCCGCTTCCTCCGAGTTCTTCGCTGTAATCTACAAACGATGCCGATGAAGTTGAAGCAAGATAAATATAGCCACCAACGGTTCCCCGTTTCTTATAGATATAATACTTATACGTGGGCAAATCTACTTCTTCGGCTTCATCCCAAATGAAACAGGGACTGGTGCAGGCAGACTGTTCATCCCTTACAACACCTTCCGGTTTCTCGGGAGCAGGGTCAATCTTATACACCCCGCTTGCCGTTGCTGCATAGATATACTGATTGCTTGTTACATCCCGACGAAGGTCATATATAGGTGTAGGAATATTTGCAGTTACATCTGTCCAATTGCTTCCTGCATCTATGGTTTTATACGCTTTTGTTCCTCCGCTGGCAACAACCCAGATATGATTATCTGAACTCGCATACGAGGGATGGGCAAGAATTTTCATTACGGAGTCCGAACGTATTTGCGTCCACGAGATGGAACTGGTAGGCGTTCTATACAACCCCGTTGGAATCTGAGCCGCATAGAGTGTTGCTCCACTATACTTATTCATCCCGAGTGCGCGATATTTGTTATTTGTCGAACTTAATTGCGACCATGAAGAACCGCCAGTAGTAGATTTCCAAACGCCGTTATCGCTCGAGGAAATTGAAGCGTATAAGTTTTTCGTATATCCTGTTCCTGCAGAACCGACAGTATCAAATACTACATCTGAAACTTCTGCCGTTCCTGTATTGACATAGGTTGATTCCCACGCACTACCGGCATCTATACTTACGCCGAAGTTTTTATGCGTAGATGAAGTAGCCAATTCTTTACCCCAAATATAGATGCGGTTATTATTTTTTTCATCAACTATAACCCCGTTGAGTTTTCCGGAAGTATTTGTTCCGCTGTATTTTGATTCCCAATAATTTCCCGCAATTAAAGATGTATTGCGATAGAGTGACGCTGTGGTATTGCCAGAAGAAGATTGGTACCCGGAAGCAAACGCATACGTGGTTGAACTTCCCTTAAATGTTACCGTTGTTCCTCGAAAGTTCTGGTCGCAACCCTCACTCCCTAAACCCATCACGACCCAATCGGGAGAAACATATTTTTCCACGACAGAATAACCGGGGGAAAGCGCAAGATATCGAGTTCCGCTTGCCGCAACAGCAGAGGTTTTCATTGCCGTCATTCCCGTTGCCGCTTGGCTCCATGACGTACCGCTATTCGTAGATTTAAAGATTGTTGTTGGTGAACCGGCATACACATTTGATGCGCTTCCCGGGTCAACGACAACTGTTTTCATATTACTCTTATCGTACATTCCGTCGCAACTGATGGATGACCAATTTGTACCGCCGTTGGTGGATTTATATATACCATCTGCTGACGCAACATAGATATTATTACTCTGGTCAATATAAATATCGCTAATCAATCCGCCGGAGTATGCTGTTACCTCTGTCCACGTTGCGCTGCCGCTGGTTGCATTGGTGGACTTGTAGAGTTTATGCGAAGCATCATCGGTTCCTGCATAGACTGCAGTATTGGGGCTTGCAATAGTATCTGTGGCAACAGCGACAATGTTTTTATTCAACCCGGTGTGAAGCCACGACGCTCCTGCGTTGAGAGAGTAAAACACACCGTTCGTAACTGTTGAGCCAAGATAAAATTTACTATACATTTCCGGCGGCGGACTACCTGCAGTTGTTCCTCCTGCCCAGACTAAATTTGCGTTTTTGGTGTGAGGTCCAAGTGCTGTTACATTGGTTTGAACTGTATCATAAAAATACCCAACAGTATTCCAATCAACGCCGCTATTCACGCTTCTTCTCATTGAAGAATGCAAACTTTCCTTTGCAATTCCAACGAACATATAACTTGAATTCGCTATCGAACTTGCGAGCGATTTCGGATGAAATATCGGGTCGTTATTGATTACATTACTCCAAGTACCACTGCCACTGCTTGTGTTGCGTTTCAAGTAATTCTCAAGCGCAACGAGTACGACAGTATCAGCATTCGCCTTACACGTCAACAACAATGGAGTTCCACTGACTGAAGAAGTAGCAGTCCAGTTACTCGCTCCGTCTGTCGTTCGATATACGTTTGTTCCTACGGCAGAATAAATTTTCGTTGTTCCGCCGGTGCGTCCGATGGCAAAATCCGTTACGCTTGCGCGCCACGGACCATTTGTGCCCGTCCAGTTTTGTCCTACGGCGGTAAATGAATTACATACCAATATAATTGCTATTACCGCTATGTGTTTAATGTTACTATATGTGAGAGATATATAAGACATAATATTTTCTTTCTGTAATTGATTGTTAAAAATAATTGTTATTTGGATAAGCGGTTTCATTATATTGAAGTCGGTTTTCTGCTTCGGCATCCTTTTTTACGAGGACGCTGTTGCAGTTCACCACGGGTGGTCCGGTGTCTCTTCTTCCGAATCTTTTGCGGGACTCTGGAATAGCGAGACACCTTTCACCCTTGTTCACTTCGATAGAACAGCCGGCGAAACCTTCAATTCAACCGATGCGAATTGATTCCAGTTGTTCGGGTTGAGAACATATCGCTGAACATTGCTGCTTCAACGAATACACTTTTCAGAAACCTCTGAAAAACTCTACTGCTTGGTGGAACAGACATTCTTTACAAGTCATTGACCTGTCTGTTGTTTTTTCATCATTTTTTTTTTGACAGACAAGAATGTCTGTCCTACTAATTTATTTGTGACACGCGTTTTATTTTTGTAACATCATTTTCTTTGTTGCAGCACTTGTTTTTCCTTTTTCATCTTTTACAACAAGGCGATAAAAATACAATCCGCTCGGAAACGTTTCCGCATTCCATTCAGCCTTATATGTTCCCGGTTCTTTTCGTTCATTTACAAGCGTTGCTATTTCTTGTCCAAAAATATTATACACGTTCAATGTTATGAACTCTAAACTCGAAACCCGAAACTCGAAACTCGTTTTCGGATTAAACGGATTCGGATAATTTTGTTGAAGCATAAATGTTGTTGGTTCATTTTGGTTTTCTTCGACTCTCGTTGGCAAAATTTCTCCCCTGCGATAATAAATACGGAATGGTCCCAATCCATTATAAGGAGCTTGCGACCACACTATATGGATAGTATTATTTGAAATGGCAACATCAGGATTGCCAGCGCTTACCGTTGAATCCGGTGTTAAATTAATCGGAGGAGTCCACAAATCACCTCTGTTTTTACTTACTCGAATAATAACGTTATGATATGCAAAATTACCACTTGGCACTTCAATTGCCCAAGCAACTGCCATAAGTGAATTATGCAATGCGTTTGCGCTTTGCCAGCCACGGGGCTCTTCAGTCATTACTCTTTCTGGTGACCAATTTGCCGAGTTGACATCAATTAAATGCCGTTCCATAATACTGCATGTACCCCACCCCAGGCACCCGTACTTTGTATCTTTCCACGAAACAACGACACGCGGCGTATCGTTATCGTAACCGGAAACAATTTTGGGCTCGTATGCCTGCTGACCAGATCTCGGACGTATCGTTGAAAGAGGAATAGATGTAATTGACCACGTATCTCCTAAATCTGTGCTCGTTTTATATTGCACAACGAACTCATTGTAATGCCCTGCAGAGTCAAACGAAGAACCGAAGGCGCGGAAAACCTTCCCTGGCACCATCGCAATTTGCGGATGTGCATCCCAATTAAAGTTTGGCAACGTTGCAGCCCATGATATCCCTCCATTCGACGAGCGAAAAATTCTGCGGTAATCGTTTTGTTTTGCGAGGCCAAGTAAAACCGTATCGGAACAACTTTCGTAGAATAACCAACCACCATTGCTATCGGCAACCAAAATTGGCGAACCCCAAGTGGTTCCACTATCATTACTTTGAAAAAACATTGTTTGATAATGTGCAGACGTATCTCCGACTACCCACGCTCCATATAATCTTGATTCACTTGCTGTAAGAAGATGATAGTCTGTTGCTGCAGTTAAAGGATTCGGAATGGAAACAAGTTCTCGTAAAGTATCGAAACTGTTTCCACCATCAGTGCTTCTTCTATAAGGGAAGTGAAGCGGACCATCACTGAATTTCCAAGTAATATGAACTACGTTTCCCTGGGTCGTTATAATTGGCGCATAGCATGGTATCCCATTTGGTGAAATTTGTACTACGGGGTGCCACACAATGCCGTTGGCGGTATCTTGGGAAAATAAGTCTGAAAATATTAGAACGAGTAATAATGTTATGAATGTATATTTCATTTTTGAATCCTCTCATTTGAATCATTTGCTTGTTGCCAATAAAAGCCACGATTAGTCGAGCACCATGTTGTCCCTTCTGATGTTGTAAAATAGAGCAAGTTCACATTCATTTCATCTCTCTGAACATCAAAAATGGCTTCATTCCCTCTCCACACTTGTTCCCATGAGACTCCGGAATTATGGCTCAACCACATTTCCGAACCGATTCGTCCGCCTGTGAATAGTCTATATCCGATATAATACGCAAAAGAACCAACATCGTGCGCGTGGAAAAGTTTAGCGGGATGCAACCCTTCATCAAAAAATTTTATGATAGTCCAACTTTTTCCGCTGTTTGTAGAGCGGTGAATATTGCCATCTTTCACGGCAAGTATTTTTTCCGGTTGTTGACGCGACCAAGAAATATAAGTAACATTCGAAAACCACGAATGAATGCTATCCCAGGTTTGCCCCGAATCACGGGAAAGATAGATTTTTCCTTTTACCGTTTTATACGTAATGTGTGCCATTGCGTTTTCTTGGTGTTGTGCAGTCGCCACCAAAAGGAACGTTACCAGAAACAAAATTACAAGTTTGCCGAACACTTTTTTCACTTCATCAAAATCATTCTCTTTGTTGCAGCACTTGTTTTTCCTTTCTTATCTTTAACAACGAGCCGATAAAAATACAATCCACTCGGAAACGTTTCCGCATTCCACTCTACTTTATGAATCCCTTCATCCATTAATCTGTTGTGAATCAACGTTGCAACTTCTTGCCCATAAATATTATATACTTTCAATGTTACATCGCTAACAGCCAACAGCGAAAAACCAATAGCCGTTTGCGGATTGAACGGATTCGGATAGTTCTGTTCTAATTCAAAAGCAACCGGCTCGCTTGGATTTTCTTTAACGCTTGTCGGTAGTATTTCTCCCCTACGATAGTAAATGCGAAATAGTCCGATTCCATTGTATGGGGCTTGTTCCCACACCACGTGGATAGTATTTTCTGTAATTGCAATGGCAGGAGTTCCAGCATTTAATGTTGTATCAGGTGTTAAGTTCATCGCCACACTCCACGATACTCCCTTGTCCTTACTTACCCGAAGGACAACTTGATAACTCGCATCACCCACAACGGGAATTTCTTCAGCCCAAGAAACGGCAATAAGTGAATTCAAGATGGCATTCGCGCTATGTACCCCTCGCGGTACATCAGTCATTGTTTGCTCAGGCGACCATTTTGTTGTCTGAACATCGGTTAAGTGACGTTCCATTATACTACAAAACCCCCATCCTAAGCAACCGTACTTTGTATCTTTCCACGAAACAACAACTCGTGGAGTATCATTATCATATCCAGATGTAATTATTGGAGTGTATGCTTGCTGCCCTGATCTGGGACATACGGTAGAAAGCGGCAACGAGTTTGACCATGTACTGCAAATATCGGAACTCGTTCGATATTGAACTACAAATTCATTATTGCATACTACGGAATCATAACCCCACCCGTAGGCAAGGAAGACTTTGCCCGGAACCATTGCTACTGTTGGGGATGCATAGTAACCGATATTCAACGATGTTGGCATCCACGTTTGGCCTCTATTCGTTGAGCGGTATATTCTCCGATAATCATTTTGTTTCGAGGTACCAAGCAAAAGTGTGTCAAGTAAACTCTCATAGAACAACCATCCGCCGCTACTATCTATTATTGTGAAAGGAGGAGTCCAAGTTTTGCCACTATCATTACTTTGAAAAAATTTTATTTGGTAATGAGCCGATGTATCTCCTAATACCCACGCACCATATAATCTTGAGTTACTTGCTGTAAGCAAATGATAATCCGTATTACTTAATAGATTTGGAACCGAAACGAGTTCTCTCAAGGTGTCGAAATTTTTCCCCCCATCAGTACTTCTTTTATATGGAAAGCGCAATGGACCATCACTAAATTTCCAAGTAATGTGTATCACCTTGCCTTGTGTGGTAATAATTGGCGCATAGCATGGTATCCCATCAGGAGAAATCTGTACGGGAGGATACCATACAATGCCGTTGGAGGTATCCTGCGCAATGAGCAATGACCCTTCGACTCCGCTCAGGGTGACGAGTAAAAGAATAAAATCAAAAATTATTTTTTTCATACGTTTAAAAAAGAAAGTAAGGTGGTAGGTTGTAAAAAACAAAAAACCCCGTCTCCGTTGCAGTTGTGCAACGAAACGAGGTTTGTAAAAAATTGTTTGTGGTTACGGGTTGAGTATTATCACTCCACTGCATTGCCCCCCCCCCCGCAATGTGTGTGGCTCGTTATGTTTTTCTAAGCATCCTGCTCTCATAAGTTTTTCTCATTATTACATTTTTTATGGCACAAGAAAAGAAATTTTTTTCGCCTCTCCAAGCAAACGAGAAGAAAATTATACACAAAACCCACCCGCTCTACGAGCCATTGGCAATTAAGCAGATGGGTTTTGTAATTCACATTATACTATTCACATTACTTCATCAACAATATTTTCCTCGTTGAAACGAATTCATCGGCGCGCATACGCACAATGTACATTCCTGAAGAAACAAGTTGGTCGCTTTCGGCGGTACCATTCCATTCTACGTTGAACACGCCGACGTTCATCTCTCGGTTCAACAGGGTTGTTACCAATCGTCCTGAGAGGTCGTAGATGTCAATTGTAACTAATCCGGCTTTCGGCACGGCAAACGAAAAGGTTGTCGCGGGATTGAACGGGTTAGGATAATTCGGATAGAGCGCGAATTCTTTTGGAGTGCCTCCTCCATCGCTTGCGGAGAGTAGAATGATAAATGTTCGCGCCGCTATACCATTATTCCCCGAATAATCTACACCGCGTACGGCATAGTGATATCTCTTCCCCCAAATTACTGTTGCATCGTTGAACTGTAGATCAGTTGTAGTTGCAATAGGTGTTCTGTTTCCGATATTCGGGAATTCAACAGTATCACGGAAAATCTGGTAGAAATTTACATCGGGGTCAGGCGATTGTTCCCACGATAGATTTACATTTGAACCAGCAATCGTAGCAGCAAAACTCCCCGGTGAGTGAGGGAATAAATTATCCAGGGAGTAGCCGCTATCGACATTCGACCATGCTACCGGCGTATAATCCACAGCATGTCCGGAAACTTTATATTTCGTCCAATGTTGACCGTTTACAATAGTAGAGTCAAATAATGTCGGAACAATCAGTGAGTACAAATCCATTCCGGAAACCGGCGACCATCCGACAAATGTCCAAACGTCTGTTCCAACAACAACAGAGGTACCATTCTTTAATGTTGAATAGTGGTCTGATAATTCAGCGAATGATTTTACGCGTATTGTTGTCTTTGCGATTGCACCTTCGTCAAATCTCCAAATTCCATAGAATTTGATTGGATTGACCGGATATGTTTCGCCCGGAAATTTAAGCCACTTTGCCTGAATTTGTTTTCCTTGGTCATTTGGTACATCTTTTAACGAACCGATTTGACCAACCGTGTGTAAAAGGTGAAGCATTTCAGTGGAGGTTCTCAAAAGCGCCACTGAATATTTTGGATTGTGCCACGGTTTACCGTTTTTCACAAAGTTTAAATTATAGAGCGCTCTCTTCATCACTAAAGAATCCGGGCTATCTCTAATCATTTGCCAACTGATACTATCAAGTCCATAAGGAGGAAGCGCTTTTGCAAGATTGGATTCCATTCCATCAATTTCTTCTTCGAATGCCGTTACCTCACCATTTTCATCATAATCTGCGGTAGCAATAATATCATCAAACGACTCAATCGCACCGTGGCAATCAACACATTTTCCAACGTTATCGTGCACGTTACCTTGTGCATCCGTGTATTTCATCGCCCATGAGTGTCCGCCAAGGTGATTAATTGCTAAAGAATCTGTTGGTGTAGAAAATTCCGGAGTTGCCATATGACATCCTACGCATGAATTTTCCACTAAAGGATGCCCTGCGCTTGTCGGCATTTGCATTCCCCAATCGTATCCGCTCTTGCCGAGTAACATATCGGTTTGATTGTTGGGGTGAGGACCAAATCCTGTTGAACTAACTCTGGTAACATCTATATAGTTAGGAACGCGGCGATGTTTATGGCAATTCATACATAATCCACCAAGTCCAACATTGGAAGGTATCACGTAACCATTCCTCAACGTGTCGGCTGTTATTTTTCGTAAATGATATTCATTTGGCGAATCGCCGTGTGGTTCATGGCACATCGTGCACGCTTTTTTATTCAGGTTGTAACGATACAAACTGTCGGTTGCCGTTGTGAGTCCATCTGTCAGATTAATGAAACCTTGAGCGTCGTGGCAACGAACACAATTATCAAAATTATTCGTCATATAATTTGTTGTTCCAGGTAACTGTCTGAAAGAATTCGAATAATACGGTGTTGAGTGTGCCGAGTTTTCCCATTGAGTAACAATTGGATGTTTTGAAAGCGCATCGTGGCACTGCGCGCAAACACCAACATCTATTGACGTTCCAATCTTTGCAGTATTACCAAGGTGGGCATCCCCCGGACCGTGACAATTTTCGCAACCGATTGTAGCAACTTGCGCAAGTTGAGGATAGTGTGCAACGAGCGTATCAAAATTACCGGGTTGCAAAACGGTTGGAAACGTCCAGCCCGTCGTGAGTTTCTGGTCGTCAAATCCGTTATTCGTTGCAGTTGGTTGAACATCATAGCCCGTTGTATGGCAACGAACACAATTCGCGGAATAACTTCCGAGTAAACCATCAATTCCACGTTGGAATTGTGTGGCGTGCCCGGTGGTTTTCCAGACCGTTACTTTTTCGGAGTGGCACACTGCGCATTGAGGAATTGTTGCAGGAACTCCGCCAACGGTACCAACGCCAGCAAATTTTTGCGAATAAATTGAGGTGGTGATATTTCCTGTTCCGGTTCCTGTGGTTATCGTAAGTTTAATTTGATACGTACCCGTTGTATCCGCGCGGAAAGTTGTGAATTTGGTTGTCGTACTGTCTAACGTTGCGGTCGAGCCGGTAGGTTTACTTATCATTTCCCACAGAACTACAGAAATTGTTCCCGCCGCTTTGTCTTCCGCGGAAAGATACACAATAGTACCCTTTGGTACTACTTTTAATCCAGAAGATGTATTTGATGTCCAGCCCTTATCTTTTAATCTTTCGGGAGACATCGCTTCGATGACAATTCTGGGAAGCTGCGCATACACCACTGAACTGGTAATGATACAAGCCATCCAAAATGCTGTTAAGAGTAAAGGTATTCGTTTCATATTTTGAACCTCTTCGATTTGTTATTGATAGATTGTTAGAAATAATTGAACATTAAACTGATTTGAATAATACAACACTTGTGCCAACTTTAACGAATTCAATCTTGTTTCTTTATAAAATTATTATGGCGAAAAGACGACAAAAAAAGGTAATGGATTATTTTGTCCAATTGCAATTTTATCTTCTCTTATCAAGATTGAATAAATACAGAAATGATAATTTTCATTTTTGAAAACATCGAAGTAAAAAAAACTTGAAAATTTTAACCTTTTTCTATCTGGAAGAATAAATTTGGGCGATTCATTTTCTTCATTATTGAACTCATGGGTTCGAAAAACAGGCAGTTATTATTTCACGAGAGCCATTCTTTTTACCGAAATAAATTTACCCGCAGTCAGTTTATAAAAATAGAGACTGCTCGGCAAAGAACTGCCGTCAAATTCGAGGTGGTGCTTTCCCGCCTCTCTGAAATCGTCTTGTAATAACGACGCAACTTCTACACCAAAAATATTGTACACTTTTAACGACGTGTACGAACTGCGAGGAAGCGAGAACGTAATTGTGGTTCGGGGATTAAACGGATTGGGGAAATTTTGTTCCAAGGAAAAATTTTTCGGTAAAATTTCATTCGAAGAAACACCTGCGGGAACTTGTGTTGCATCTTTTAATATCCATCCTTCAGGGTCAAGCTGCAGCGAAGCTGGATTGTGCGAAACAGAAAATGAAAACGTCTGATTATTTTGGTTGTTGAACACCGTTACCGTAGTATCCCATCCGCTTGCGGAAAGTTTCAAATCTATCGGCATAGTGAAAAAAGTCGGATTCGATGTTCCTGTCGTTTGCTTAATGTTCACCGTGATTGTGTAATCGGGTGCTGTTCCTTGTGCGCGCCACCAATAGGTGTACTTCGGATATTTCTCGCCGTAAATCCATTGCTGAAAAAAATAATCCAAATCTTTTCCCGATGAATTTTCTATGGCTGTTTGAAATTCCTCCGTTGTTGCGGCATCGTATTTTAAGAGCGAATCATTCGCGTACGCATTCATTGCCCGAAAGAACGCGCTATCGCCTAAAACATGTCTCAACATATGCAGTACGACTCCGCCTTTATTATACACTAATGCCCCATTGAAAAGTGTATTAATATCGGTAGTATCGTAAATGTAAATGGTACCGGAGGCATTTTTTGCGCTGTTCATTTTACTATTGATGTGTGTCCAATATGAACTTGTTCCATATTTCTTTTCACGATACAGCGCTTCGCAGTACGTTGCAAAGCCCTCGTTGAGCCAAATATTCGACCATGTTTTGCACGTAATCATATCGCCAAACCATTGATGCGCCAACTCGTGAGCAATTGTATTTTCCGAATATGTCGCCGTCGAGGTCATCGTTTGATGTTCCATCGCTCCTCCCCATCCAAAATCGGCGTGACCGTATTTTTCATTGACGAACGGATACAAACCAAAGAGATTAGAAAAAATGGAGAGCATATCAACGGTTCGCGGAAGTTGCGATTGCGCATTGGAAAGATTTTCCGGAAGAACGTAATTTAAAATTTCCATTGAGTCCGTTGGTGAATAATGAAACCAATTGGAGAAGTGCGCATAGTTCGTCATCGCAATGGAAATTAAATACGTCGTGATGGGATACCACTCTTTCCAGAAAAATGTTTTCGTGCCATTGTTGTTATTGGTAACCGAAATCAATTTTCCATTCGAACCAACGCTGTACGCGGAATCGCACGTAACGATGATGTCGGCGGAATCTGCTTTATCTGCGGGATGGTCTTTGCAGGGCCACCAATCGCGTGCGCCGTACGGTTCACTCAACGACCATACCCACGGAACTCCGCTATGGGAAGAAAAGGTAAAACTTCCAAACCCGCTTCCCGAAGGTGTTCCGTGGTAAAACGTTTCCACCATCATCACTTCTCCGGAAAAATAAATTTTATCGAGAGGAATGTCAAATGTTGAGCCGCTGCGTGTAACTGTTCGTAAAACTCCACCCGCTTTTACCGAATCAATGGTCATCGAAGGCGAAAGGTCGAGCGTTATAGTGTTCAAAGTAGTTTCCCGATTGCGCGCTTTCATCGTTACTTTTCCTCGAACAGTTTGCGAGGGAATTATCATTTGAAGTTCAAGTTTGTAATACGTAACATCAATACGTTGGTCGGCAAATGTGCGTCCTTGTTCACGAAAAACGCTGTTGTACCGCCGCATCTCGTTTTGCAATAAAGATTTACCTTCGTCGTTCGCCTTTGTTTGTTGTTGTTGAGCGAATAAAAAAGAAACGGGAAAATGAATAAGCAAGAAAAAAATAAATACGTATTTCACTGATGCCTCCGAAGAAATGTAGTGTGGTTAAGAAATATGAAATGCTTCTTTGGGAAAAACCGGATAATGACCAAGATAATGTTCTAATGCTTTCAGCGCGGCATCCTTGCCTCCAAATTCTTTCCGAAACGGATAACGAACAATTGTTGCATCAAGAGCGGGCGGTTCAATCTCTTCATCCAGAAGAAGAATCGAAGTCGGCAAGAGACGGCTGAACACCTCTTTTTCTTCGAGTTCTTTCATTCCGTCGTGGGAAACAACAATCACAACATCCGGTTCGTCAATGCCGGTGTAAAATATTTCCGAAGGAGAAAGTACAATTTCCGAAAGAGAAAACCCGCTTCCTTGCGTTATAGGATTATCATTTTTTTGTGTGGCAGAAAGTCCGCACCGCATTGCCGCTTCACAAAATTTTTTCGCGGATGATTGCACTCGTTCTCCTGCGCTTCCGGCAAGAACGATACCGATTTGATTTTGTAAAGAATGTGTAAACGAGGGAACGATTCCTTTCCCTTCCATCTTGAAGGGAAGGTTGCCATTCGCAGGATATTTGCCGGAGTACTGAAAACTAAAATCTCCCCGTTCGGTTTCATTCAGAAGCACACCGAGAGTCTGATTGTGCCGCGTTAGTACTTCCGTGAGATGAACTCCAGTGATTTCATTCCGTGTTGTTGCATGTTCGGTACAGAGTTCAACAATTTCAACAATCGAAAACCCGGGATGGGTAATCGCTTCGGCAATTGTTTCGGTAAGAGATTTATCCGTTGCAAGTTTTCGTGCGACGTACGTTGCTCCGGAAGCAAGCAGAACGTTGCACATATCAATCGGCGGAGTAATATTTCCTTTGGGCGTTGTTGGCGTAAGGAAATCGAGCGGAGAAAAAGCGGAATGTTGTCCCCCCGTCATTCCAAACAAAAAATTATTGCAAAGCAACACGGTCATATCCACGTTGAGTTGTGCGGCTTCCACCAAATGGAGAAGTCCAATCATCGCCCCGCCGTCGCCGATGAGCACAATCGTTTTCAATTTTCCTTGGGAGAGAAGAGAATCCGCAAGCGAAATTCCTGTTGCAAATGCCATCGAGCGACCGTGTGTTGTATGAACCGTATGCACCGTTTCAAACATTACGTCTGCTAACCCGATGCAGCCGATATCGGTAACAAAACAGACATCGGTAGGAGCGAACTGCAACTGAATGAGCGCATCATTCAATTTTCGCAGTACATGAGTATGCCCGCATCCTTTGCAAAATGGCATCGAGCAGGATTCAACGAGCAACGATGAAGTATCAGAGTATGGAGTGTTCGATTTCATTGGGAGTAATCATTGAACCGATTTTATTAACACCAAGAATTTCTTTCCCCTGCAACACGGGGTAGAGAACGGAGCGATATTGACCGTTCATATTTTCTTCTGCAATTACAACGCGGGTAACTCCTTCTGCCGCTGCTCGAATTGCTTTTTCGGGAATAGGAAATAAACTTTGAATCGTCAGCGAAGAAACTTTTTTCCCATTCAATCTCGCATCGCGCACCGCTTGCTTCATCGTACGGGCGGTAATGCCGAAACTGATAACCAGCGTTTTTGCTTTTTCTTCTTTGTCAAGTTTTGTGAACGAAAGTTGTTCCTTCTTTGCAACTATTTTTTCTTCCAAGTGATACAAAACATCGAGCGTTTCTCTATCATTTTTTTTCAACTTCCCTTCCTGATTGTGTGCGGAGCCGGTGATGGTAACTTTTTGTTTTTCACCAACCGGAGCAAATGTCGGTATTTCTTCACGCCGCTCAAATCCGTACGTTTTCCATTCATTCGTTTCAGTTGTAAATCCATTATACTTTTTTCGTTCGATGCGGGAAGCATACTTCAACGAGTTTACATCAACACTTTCACTCGTCATTCCCATTTCTTTATCGCACAGAAGTATTACCGGCGAGCGAAGTGTTTCTGCAATGGAAAACGCTTCCATCGTCAACTCGAAACATTCCGCAGGAGTAGAGGGATAAAGAACCGGAAGCGTATAACCGCCGCTTGTGCAAAATTCGGTGAGTAAAATATCTCCCTGCGCCCCTTGTGTTGCTCCTCCCGTGCTCGGACCCAAACGTTGCACTACGGCAATAACGACAGGCGTTTCCGTCATCAATGCGTATTGCACCGTTTCAATCATCAATGCCCAGCCGGGTCCCGATGTAGCCGTCATCGTTTTGAAACCACGCATCGAAGCGCCAACACAATATGCAAGCGCGGAAATTTCGTCGGGTGCGCTTATTGCCACGTCGCCGCGTTCGGGTAATAATTCAATCATTCGTTTGTAAATGCCGGAAGCAGGCGTAATCGGATAGCCGGCAAAAAAACGGCAACCGGCGGCAACAGCACCTTCGGCAATTAATTGATTTCCGGTACAAAAATGAAATGCGGGGGAAGGTAAATTCATAGTTAATCGGAAATTTCGCCCGTGAGTTCGCGGATGATGCGGATGTTCTCGGCAAGTTCCTGTAATTCCTGTATGCGATGTTCCTGTTGAACAAAAAATTTTATAAATGTTGATTGCGCATCGTAACCGACTTCGTGCATTTCGGTTTGATAAAAATCGAGCATTTGTTTTTCCCGTTTCATTGCTTCCGAAAGAATTTCATCAATGGATAATTCGGGTATTTGTGAAATGGATAGCGTCATAGGTTTTCTCCGCAATTGTGTTCTTCCGGCTACCGTTCAAGGTGTGTGCCAGAAATATAACCGTTCTGAAAATTGGTAACCCTTTTCATTGTTGAAGAAAATCAGAGGGAGAGTTGAAAAAGAAAACAGCGAAAGGATGTTCGTTCTCATTGCTGAAAAAAGGAAGGCAAACACCTTTCACTTTTGAGAAAGTTTTCTTTTGAAAACTTAAACCGTTCGGGAATAGAGCGGTTTTTGTTTGGAAGTTTTATTCAGATAGGCATCGAAACACATCGCAATATTCCGAAGAATAAACCTCCCCGCCCCTTCGATAGTTATTTTGTCGTAGGAATTACGAATAAGCCCAAGAAGTACAAATTCTTCCAACTGCTGTAATGCATCGCTGAAATATTCATCGAAGGAAATTCGGAACCGTTCTTCAATTTCACGTTTCGAGAGTTCCAAATCGCACATCAATCGCATTATTACTTCTTTGCGAATGGTGTCATCATTGGTCATCCGGTAACCGACGGATGTTGCAAAACGATTATTTTCCACCGCTTCGGAATATTCGGCTAACGTTTTTTCGTTTTGCGCGTACACTGTCCCAAAGTGAGAAATGGACGACATTCCGAACGCGAATAAATCGGTGTTTGCTTTCGTGGAGTAACCTTGAAAATTTCTGTGCAGCGTTTTTTCCTTTTGCGCAACCGTCATTTCATCGCTCGGTTTTGCAAAATGGTCCATCCCGATATATTCGTAACCAGCGTTGGTGAGTGTTTCAATCGTTGATTTCAACAAAGCCAATTTCGTTTCTGCCGAGGGCATATCTTCGGGATGAATTAATTTCTGATGCGGTTTCATCCACGGTACGTAAGCAAAATTGAACACGGCGATTCGGTTCGGGGAAAGTTCTACGATTTTATCCAACGTTGTTTGAAACGATTCCACCGTTTGTAACGGTAATCCGTAAATCAAATCAATGTTGATGTTGCGAATGCCGACGGAATAAGCCCAATCCATTGCTTGGCGCGTGATGTGTTCCGGTTGAACGCGGTTGACTGCGCGTTGAACGTCCTCGGTAAAATCCTGCACGCCGAGACTAATGCGATTAAACCCCGATTTTTTCAACGCTAAAAAATGTTCATACGTCAATCCGCGCGGGTCAATTTCGATACTGATTTCTGCATCGTCACGGAAAGTAAAATGAGAATGAAAAAATGCCGCGAGAACTTCGATTTCGTTCGGCTCCAAAAATGTAGGAGTTCCACCCCCCCAGTGCATTTGCACCACGCGGCGATTTTTATTGATGTATTGCGCCGTGTGCTCTATTTCTTTTTTTAAGGCGGAAACGTATCGCTGAATGTGAGAACGATTATTCGTTACCATCGTTGTGCAACCGCAAAAATAACAGAGCGTGTCGCAGAACGGAATATGCACATACAGCGAAATCGGGTCGTAGTTTTCGTCGTTGTTCCGGATGAGGTCAACTTCAAAAAGTTTTTCGGTGTACGTGGGTGAAAAAATTGGGGCGGGGGGATAACTTGTGTATCGCGGTCCCGGTTTATCAAAACGTTGAAGAAGGTTTACATCTATCATAATAAGTCCTGAAGTTAATTGTGTGCTACCGTTCTTTATTCAAACATTGTGCCAAGATGATAAAACCTTCAAGGTTTTTATTTTCTTTGAAATTCCATCATATTTTAGTAATTCAACGCTTATGAAGATAAACCTTGAAGGTTTTTTTTCAGCAATGAAAAAGAAGAGAGAAGATGATTTCAGAATTGAGAAAGAAACAAAAAAAATCAAGCCCTTTTAAGACTTGACTTTTTCGTAATATCGCAAAACGAATTGTTTTATTTCAACAGTAATAATTTCCGCGTCTGCGTGTAACCCAAGATTCCATCTTGTCCAACACTTAACCGATAAAAATACACACCACTCGTCAGTCCGTTTGCATCGAATTGTATTTCATGTTCTCCTTCTTCCATTACTTCGTTGTTGAGTAACATTGCTACCTCTCTTCCAAGAACATCAAAGACTTGCAACGATACAATACTATTAACCAATAACGAATAACTAATAACCGTAACCGGGTTAAACGGATTCGGATAATTTTGCAACAACAACATATTTTCCGGAAGACTCGACGCAAATTCATTTTCTGAAAACAACATTTCTTTCCCGCTTCCTTTCCTCAGAAACTCTATTCCATCAATACGCACATCGCTTGTTAATTGCAGCGGACTCCAACTCATCGTATCAATTGCAGAACGAAATGCTTCATTGACTGCAAGAATTGCTGTGGTTATTTTACTGTATTCTTCCGTTGGCGTGGTGCCGGTATAATACCGTTTGTTATACGTCAGCATCGTATCAATCTCTGCAGAAATCTGCGCGAGTGTTTTTCCCTGTATTTTTAACCGCTGCGTAACGAATGTATCGGGATTCTGTTGGGGGTTATCATACACTAAATTTCCGAATCCTTCATTCGTTATTTTCTGTTGGCTTGCGGCTATATTTACTTTCAGCGCAAGCAACTCTCCCGCAAGTTGATTGCTGTATTTATCGGTCTTGGGATTTTTCAATTCCTTCGTGAATGTTTTATTGTTGCTGAAAACATCAAACCCGCGCGGAGAACCGGTTTGGGTAAACGACTTTTGCACATCTTTTGATTTTCCAATGAGCCGAATCCATCCATATTTCTTTGCCGAGTCTTTCGACGATTGAGCAACACCAAGCACCATACCGCCGGGGAAATTCGGATTGGTTTTATCTTTCAATTTCTTAAACAGACCATTGATGAAAAGGGAATCGAGAACATTTCCCGTTGTTGGCATTGGTCGTATTCCTTTCTTCGGTTTCTTCACAGCGGCAGTTTTCAAATCCGATTGAGAGAACGAGCGGAATGATGTGGAATCTATTTTTTGATAGACCGTGATTATACACCACGCGGTATTACTCAAAGCATTCAGCGAATCGCGACAGTAAAAGGAAAACGAATCCAAACCGACAAATGAATAATCGGGACGATAAAGAACTTCGCCCGTTGTTGAGTTGAAACTTCTGATTGTTCCGTTGAGCGGTTGGTCATCGAGGAAATATGTTACGCTTCCTCCTTCAGGGTCTTCGCCAATGAGTGTAATTATTTTCGAACGGTTCTTCTCAACAGAATCGGAAAGCGAAGTTGCAATCGGTAAATTATTCGATGCTTTAAACGTAACACTGATTGTATGATTTGCGGTAACGTTATCAAACGTGTAGGAAGTATCTTTCCCAACATAAACATCATCCACGAATACACTATCAATTTTGTAGTCCGTATTCGGTGTTATAGTAAATGTTTGGCTTCCGTTGTAGTTCACAATTACATTTCCACTTGGAGAAATACTTCCATTCTCTCCTGTGCTTGCAGTTATAGTAAACTGTTGAAAGGAGAATGTCGCTGCAATACTACGATTGGAAGTTACATTATAAAATGTATAAGAAGTAACTGCTCCAACATTCGTTTCTCCATCTATGGTAACACCTGCAACACGATAACCTGTATTTGGCGAGATTGTATAAACAACGCTATCACCGCAATTTACTGGTGTTACTCCAGATGGAGATATACTTCCATTTGCACCGTGTGATTCAGTAATAGAAAATGTTTTTTGAACAAAGTATGCCGTTACCGTATGCGTTGCGGTAATATTTCTCAACGTGTATGGAGAAGATGCAGAAACAGAATCTCCATCCAATGTTATTTTTGAAATCTTGTAACACGAAGAATTTGGAGAAACGGTGAACACAAGACTATCACCATAATTTACTGTTGTTTGCCCCAACGGAGAAATTGTTCCTTCGCCGATGGTTGATGATGTTACGATATAACTATTTCTTGCAAATGTTACGTGTATAGTGTGGTCTTCTGTTACGTTTGTAAATTGATGACTTGATTGTGAACCGACGTAATTTCCATCCACGATTACGCTATCAATATGATAATCCGAATTCGGTAAGAACGTAAACATAGTATCAGTGCCATAATTCACATTCACTGTTCCCGATGGATTGATACTTCCGTTACTTCCTGCGGTGGCTGCGATGGTGTACGTTAGAGTTCCTGCAGCTGCAAAAGTAAGATGTCGAATATCCTGCGACAGTGTTGATGTGAGCGCACCGCTTTTCTGCAGTACGTTCATCAAACCGCTGCTCGTATCAAATGTTATTTTCCGAATGTTCTCCGTCGGCAATGTTGTTTCGCTGCCATTGAGGAGTTTTGTATTCATGACATAATTTTGCGCGTGTAATGATGAAACGAGGATTGTTGCTAAAATGAAAAGAATAAGTTGTTTCATATACGTTTGTTATAGTTAGTTGTTGTTAAAAATTCAGTTCCCACGGAGGTTTCGATGGTGCATAACCGCCGCGCGAAAGCGTTTGTCATTCCCGCGAAAGCGGGAATCCAAATAATATTTGAAAATGAAATGGATTCCGTCTTTCGACGGAATGACAATCGGCGGGAGTTTTCACACAGCCATATCGTTTTTTCGCTTAAAAAAATTTTTTTAAAAAGGGTAAAGGTGTAAAAGTGCTAAAGTATTACTGGGTCCTGGCACAACGAAATCCGATAATGAAGTCGCGGAGGTCGGGGCCGCTGCCGTTGACGCGAACCGCGACGCGGCAAGCATCATAGTTGCTATCGAACGAGCCGCCACGCAGCACACGGTGCGACCCGCTTGTCGGTCCTTGCGGGTTTGTTTGCGCACTACTGCTGTAACTTCCGTACCAATCCCAGCACCACTCCCAAATGTTTCCGCTCATATCGTAAATGCCAAGTTGGTTTGCTTGCTTTGTTCCTCCGAGATGTGTGTTACTTCCGGAATTATTATAATTCCACGCAACTGCATTTACATCATTGCTTCCGCTGTACGTGTAGTTATCGCTTGCGTGTATTCCTCCGCGCGCGGCGTATTCCCATTCCGCTTCTGTCGGTAATCGGAAACCGTTTGCGCTCCAGTTCACATAAGTATTTTGTAAATCTGTGTTCCCGGTTTTATACACAGTGGTAAAATTGCTGTTGGAGTAGTATACCGGAGTTCTTCCGTTTTGCTCCGAGAGCGCGTTGCACCATTTCATAATATCATACCAACTTACCTCCGTTACGGGATGAGTCGAATCGCCGGTGTATCCTTTTCTTCCGTCCGGTAAATCAGTGTAGCCGTTGCTTAATCCCCAATCCTGCGCTTCGTTCCATTGCTTGTAAGTAATTTCATATGTGCTGATGGAAAAATTGCTTAACGTTACTGAGTGTATTGGCTGCTCATCGCTACTTACGTTACTTCCCATTTGAAACGTGCCGCCTTGTACGGAAATCATTTCAACGGAAGAAGTAATATCAACGGAATCAAAGGTAACGCTGTCAACATTTGATAAATAGTAAGGCGTGGTAGCAGCGCCTTGATGAATAATGAGCCGATTCGGTTTTTGCGCAAGCGTTGGTTGTGCAAAGCATAGCGCCGCGAGTAAACATAATATGTGTTTCATAGTGGTGTGTGGTTAAGTTATGTAAAAAAAATGTTTGTTTGTTAAGTTAAAAACTTGTTACTGTTGGAAAGCGGAATACCATTTCGCAATAAAGTTTAAAAACAAAAAAGGACGCAACCAAAGTTACATCCTACTTAGAGGTACTAGCATACCTGAATACAAAGACATAAAGAGGTCACGTCCATTGCTGGACGTAATCCTCGCTTGTTCTTGTATTCTGAAAAGTGCTAGTTTTCTAAGTAGAACGCAGCGAAAAACTACGTTATAAAATTTGTTTTAGTTTGTTAGTTCATTGGTTTGTTAGTCCCGATAAGTCGGGATTTTCAATTTGTTCGTAAAACTTGTTTTAAAAATGTTGTTATGCTTTTTTTTCTTTTATGGAACGTTTCACCACATAGAGTGATGTAAGCCCAAAAAGTAAAACTATAAGCAATGCAAAGAGAAATCCCAGTTCCATAGTATTATCTTTCTTTATCGTTTAAATTGTTAATGTGAAGACCTAACCAAATAGAAAATATTCCAATCAATAAACCCAGCGCCGAAATCACTATGGAAATTTTGACCGTCAGAAAAGTCGCACCACTTCCAATAAGTGTTGCTTCTCCAATATGAATACAAACATTTGCTAATTTTTCTATGGTGCCTTTTGAAAGTTTCATTTTTTGTTTATGATTTTCGGATTCAATATAATAGTTCTCCAACGCAGCGAAAAACTACGTTATAAAATTTTTACGCTCAATGAGTCGGAGACCAAAGGCGTATCAATGTTTTTGTTGTTACATAAAATTCGTTTGTTAGCCCGCCACGGCGGGTAAATTAGTTTGTTAAATTTGTTTTTAAAATGTTGTTATGCTTGTCTCTCGCGAACAGAGCGTTTGATAATAGGAATACTGATAAGTCCTATAATAACAACTAATAATAATGAACCAATGAAAATGTATTCCATAATATTTTATTTGTCGTTTATGTTAAAAATGAATAAGCCAATAGAAATTGAGATGATACTTGTTGAAATGCCGGCAATCGAAATAATATTTGAAAGCCCAGAAACAAAGAGAGTTGCAATACTTCCAAGAAATCCTGCTTCTCCAATGCGAATCAATACTTTTGCAAATTCTTCAATTGTTTTTTTGGTGAGTTTCATTGTTTATTTTTCGGCTCAAACATACAAAAAAGTAAGTGAAAGCAAAATAGCGCTGTTGTTAATGGCACGTAAGAATTTGTAAACTTGTCAGTCGTTGTAAAACTAAAAATATTCTGTAACATAAAAATTTCCATTGCTAATGAGTAAATGAAAAATAAACAGCATTACAAACACGGTAACAGCGGCAGGAGATGGGCGGTAAAATCTGCGAGGGGTTTTATTGCTCTTCTTCGTCGTCGAGTCACAGTGAAATGAAATACTATGCTAAAAAACTTGGGTAGAAAGTAAGAAATTATTTTTTCAACGTCAATACTTTTTGCAAAAATTTCCCTAACCAAAAGATGGAGTCCACTTCGAGAAAAAGCGAGTTGGTAAGTTTTTCAAAACCGTAATTAGCAAGTTCCGTGCCAATCAATTCCCACCCCAATTGACAGATTTTCTTCTCCTTTTGCTTAATTGTCAAAAAGGAGTTCCCTATAAGCAGTCGAAGTGCATAAATTTGTGAAAACCTTGTTTTTTCGCAATTTTCACAATCCCAACTCACATCTGCAAGTTTGCAAATCCCATCCGCACATGTGCAAATCATTTCTGCACATGTTCAGATTCCGTCCGCAGGTGTGCAAATCATTTCCGCACATGTTCAGATGTCGTCCGCACAAGTGCAAATCACTTCCGCACATATTCAGATGTCGTCCGCACAAGTGCAAATTACTTCTGCACATGTTCAGATTCCGTCCGCAGGTGTGCAAATTACTTCCGCACATGTTCAGATTCCAACTAAACATGTCTGGAAACCATTTACACCTGTCTGTATGCCTTCTGAACATGTCCGAAAATCATCTACACTTCCCCGAATATCATCCGGAAACCCCACGCTCGCTTCCGGAACTCCCGATACCACACCTGAACTTCCCCACTTTTCATCCGAAATTCCCCACATTCCATCTGAAACTCCCCGAATCACATCTGCAAGCCTGCAAATGGCACCGAAACTTCCCCGGATGAGAGGATAACTTCCCCGAACAACGTCATGAACTCCCGCGATGACAGTTGCGAAACTTCTGATACCTTTCGGGGAAGTTGAATTGGTTGTCGAAATTGTCCTCGCTGAATATGAAATATGCATTGCTTGACGAGGAAGATTTTCTCCCACAAACGCGGTACCGTACGCCTAATAGAGTAAAATGTAATTTGGAATAATGGAATGAAACGAGTCGTCTGCAC
>Ga0207952_1000337_pt1 | contig 42345 bp, 52 predicted proteins | sample SubbioR12Aug_8Ca_FD_184831 | JGI IMG/M metagenome (GOLD analysis project Ga0207952, IMG submission 184831) | Serpentinite rock and fluid subsurface biosphere microbial communities from McLaughlin Reserve, California, USA - CR12Aug_8Ca (SPAdes) | ecosystem: Environmental > Terrestrial > Deep... | reverse complement strand
GAGCCGCGAGCCCCGCAGGGTCGCGCAGCGCAGCTTCGAAGTCGTCGCCCGCGGCTTCGGCAATCGCGCGCGCACGCGCCGGACCGATGCCAGCGAACTCCGCGGAGCGCGCGAGGAACGAGGCTATCGCCTCTTGGTCGACCGGAAGGTCGAGAACCATCTCGCGGACCGCGACCTGCATGCCGTACTTCTCGGCGTGCTTCCACGTGCCACGCAGCCGGATCTCTTCGCCCACCTTGGCCGCGCAATTCCCAGCGAAGCTGACTTCGCCCGCAGCGGTCATGAGCTTGCCCGCCATCCAACGCTCGTTGGAGTAGGCGACGAACGAGACGACGCCGGCGACTTCGACCGACTCGCCTTCGCCCCCGGTGGGGGCCTTCGCGGCCTTCGGTCGGTAGTTCTTGCTGTTGCTCATCTCTCCCTCTTCCTTCGTGCTAGCTGTTCGCCGCCTGCGCGGCATTCCAAGTCTGCGTGAGCAGCTTCTCCGCGTAGAGAATCGCGCAAGAGCGCGTGCTGCACCAAATCGTCGGGACGCCGTAGCGCGCGTGGATCATCGCGCAGCTTCCCATGATCGAAGACGGGCTCGCGTCCGACCTGTACTCCTTGCGCAGAACGTTCTCGAGGCTCCCCTCGACAACGATCGCGGCGAAGTCGAACAGCGCGAGCCGCTCCATCTCCCGCATGAAACGATCGCGGCCGGACGTCAGCGAGCCCACAAGATCCGCAAGCGACTTGCGTTCGAGCGCGACCTTCTCGACCAACCCCGGCAGCGAGTAGTCGCCCGAGGGCAGCGACGCGCGAAGCGTCACCACCCCCGGGCCAAAGGCCCAAGGCGTCTGCTCTCTGGTGTCTACCAGGACGGTCAGGGATTGGATTCCTTGGGCCATGCGTGCACGCGCTTCGCGCGTTCCTAGAAGGGCGTCTCATCGATCGGGACTTCGGTTGCCGCGCGCCCGTCAGAGAACGCGTCCATAACGCTCGACAGGTCCGCGAGGATCTTCGCCTGCGCGGGTGGCGACGCCTCGCCATCGTCCGAACCCGGCTCCCGCTGGACCGCCGGCGGCGGCGCCGCGATCACCGCACCGCGCGCGGGCGGAAGCGTCGTCTGCTTCACGCCCGGCGCGGGAGTCGACGCCGGAGGCGGCGGCGGCTTCGGCGCACCGCCCGGCGCGGGCCGACCGCCACCGAGCATCGCGCGGAAGGTCTGCCCGTGCATCATCTTGATCTTGCGCTGGTCCTCCGCCGCGGCGACCGGGATGACGCCGCCCGTCCAGTCCTTGCGGTGCACCGAAGCGAACTTCGTGGACCACTTGCCGGAGCCCTGCGGGTACTCCTGATCCTCGAGCTTGATCTGGCACTCGGCCCGCTCGGGCGCGGAGATCCACTCGGGCGTGATCTGGTCGACGTCGCCGTTCCACCCGAACACTTCCTTCATGCGCTCGATGCCGGAGGGCAGCGGCTGCCCGACCTTGCCGACAAGGTAGAGCACGCCCTCGACTTCGACGGGCTCGGGCAACGCCTCCCACTGGCCGTCGTTGGCCATGCGGTGGTAGGCGTTGAACTTGAACACGATGCCGACGGACTGCGAGCCTTCCTTGGGCCGCGTCCACTGCGCGGACGTGGCGGAAGCGTAGTACGTGCCGGGGGTCAGTTGCTGCTGGGAAGACATCCGATTGCTCTCCAAATGGCGGTGGGGTCAGACAGGTCGTAGGGGATCGGGTCCGAGGCCACACGGGACTTTGCCAAGTGGCTCGGGAGGGGATTGGGATAGATGGTGCGCGAGCCGGAGCCGCGCGCCTTGTTGCCGTTGAGCACGGCCACGTCGTAGTAGACCGCGAGAACGTGGTCCACCCACTGAACGACCGCGCTGCGGACGTTCGTCGTGTTCTTGCCGCTGCCCGACTGGTACAGGTCAGGTTCGTAGCGCAGGAAGTTCTCGCCGTTGGGGTTCGGAACCTTGTCGACGATGTCGTGCGCGATCAACACGACGTGCTTGCCTGCGGCGCGCACGCGGTCGAGGTCGGGCAGGAGCGTGCGGAACGTGTCCGCGAGGAGCTGCGGCCCGCCGCCGTACGCGAACTTCTCGAGCGAGTCGCGCTTCTCGCCGCCCTTGTCCGCGACGTTCGCGCAGACCCACGCGACCGCCATCTGCTGTGCTCGCGTGAGGTTGTCGATCACGAGCGTCGAGAACTGGCCCCAGAGGTTCGCGTCACGCACGGCTGCGCGCAGCGAGTCCCAGGAGTCGATGTCGACGCGCGCGATCTCGTCGATGTGCGACGTCTCGCCCTGGAGGTCGAGGAACAGCGGGTTCGGCATGTAGCTCGCGAGCGTCGTCTTGCCGATGCCGGCCGCGCCGTAGAGCAGGATGCGCTCGGCCGTCTGCTGCTTGCCGCGCGTGACCTGCCAGCCCTTCGCGGGCGCGGTCGGCGCGTCGCCAATCTGGCGCGTCGCGGCGGGTGCGGGGCGCGACGTCTGCGCGGGCGGCGCGGAGCGGGGCGCGGCGCCGGGCGGGGCCGGCCTTGCGGCCGGGCTCGAGCCGGGCGGCGAGTTCGCCGCGCTCGAGTTCGGACCCGGCGTCGGCGCCGGCGTCGGGTGGAGGGAAGGTCTTTCGGTCATCGCGTTGGCCCCCTGCGGGGCACTCCTTTCAAACGGTCAATCGGTCAGTCGAAGTTGAAGTCGAAACGTTGCCCTCAAACGTCGTCCCCTGCGGGACGCAGCTCGGGGTGCTTGTCGCCGAACATCAGCCCCTGCGGGGGCTGCTCGGCGCCGGCCGCGATCGGTGCCCACGCGCGGTCCGCGCAGATGCCGAGGTAGTCGCAGCGATACGGCTCGATGCACACGGACGTGTTGCGGTACCACAGGCCACGCTGGCGCGCGAGCCCGAGGATCTGCGCTTGATCCCACTGCTCCTGCGCGAACTCCGCGAGGTCGTCGTCCGTGCGCGAAACCTCGATGCGCTGGAAGAAGTCGGAGGGGCGCTCGAGGATCAGGTCCATCGTTCGCTTCGCGAACTCGTCGGGGGACTCGTCGAGCAAGCGCTGGCGCGCGAAGAGCGTGCCGTCCTTCTTGTACTGCCGCTCGTCAAGCGGAGTCGCTTTATACGGGCGGATTCCGGGCCAGCGCGCCACGTCGTAGAGCACGGTCGAGACGTCGAGGCCCTCGGCACGAGCCGCGAGCATGTACCGGCTGACCTGCTGGTCGAGGCGAAGCCTGGCCCAGTACGCGCCGCCCGGCGCGGTGTCCTTGGTGGTCGTCTTGTATTCCTGGAGGGCGAGCCGCCCGTCCGCCAGCCGCACGATCCGGTCGCGCTTGCCGGCGATGCGCCAGCGCGAGTCGACGGCGCCGGTGGTGGGGTCGGTCAGCGGAAGCTCGAAGCCCTTCTCGGACTCGATCACCTCGAGCTTGTCGTTCTGCCAGTACCACGCGTGCGCGGCCCACATCACGAGCACCTGTTCCGCGAGGTGCGGCGTCTGCGCCTGAGCCCGGATGCGCGCGGCGATGGCGTCGTCCGGTTCGCCGTGGTCGCGCATCTCGAGCGCGAGGTGAAAGAGGGAGCCGCGGTGCGTCGCCTCTTCCTCTTGAGCGGGAACGAGGCCCAATTCGTAGCGGTAGAAGTAGCGGCGGAGGCAGGTGCTCGCGCAGGTTGAGCTGCTGTGCGTGAGCAGCGCGGGCGTAGTGGCGGACATGGCTCTCTCTTTCGGTTGACGGGATGGCCCCCGGTGGGGCTCTCGGGTTGCGCGTGCGACGCGCGCGAACACGGACACGAACGCAGACGCTACTGGACGCTGTCGAGGAACCGCTTGGCCGCGGCCCCCGTTTCGCTTTCGGGGGCGCGCTTGACGAGCAGGCGGGCGTACGTCGCCACGTCGAACAGCGTGAACGCGAAGCGCGGCTTCTGGTCCCCGCCGACGATGCGCACGGTCGAAGTCAAGTCGCCGCACGCGACGGCGCGCATGACGCGCGCGGGGGTCGTCGCGAACAGAGACGCGACGCCGAGGGTGTTCCACGTGCGCGGCGCGTCGTCTACGGCACCGGACGCGGGGGTAGGAGCCTTGCGCTGCGCGCTCTTGGTCGACGCGCGGCGCGCGTCCTTGGTCGGCTTGGTCTTCATGGTGCGAAAGCTAGTGCGGCGCCGAGGTGGAAGCAACAAATAATTTCCGCGCGCTCGCGATCGTCTCGCTCGACTCCCACGCCGCGGCGGCGATCGTCTCGAGCCGCGCGCTCCAAACGTCGGGCGCGTCGAGCGGTACGATCCCGTCCCAGCCGACCTCGACGAACTTCGGCATGCCGTAGCAGCCGCGCGCGACGAAGGCGTACGTCGTCATGCGGCCGGCGCCGCCGTCGCGCTCGCGTTCGAAGTCCGCGAAGCGGAACCCGATGGGGCATGCCGCAGGCAGGCGGCGGTAGGACTTGAAGTGCCAGTGGTCCAGGATCTCGAGGGGCTCGATGCGCGGAGCGCATGCGGCGGGCGAAGCGAGGGACGCGGAGAGGAGGTGAGCGAGGGACATGGTTCGAGGTCCGGTTTGATAGTTGAGGGTGGGCCAGTTGGTCTGTTTGTCGGTCAACCCGCGTCAGCGGGTAGCGCACTCCGGCCCGAGCCCGCGCGCGCGGCTCGCTTCATCGGTCAGCGTGCGGTTGCATCTTGAGCAGCGGCCCAGTTCCTGCGCGTAGCGCATCGCCGCCCCCGCAGGGTTTTCCAGCGCGCGCGTGACGAGCTCGGCCGCGAAGGTGCCCGCGATGCGGGTGTCGGGCTTGCCGCCGAGCACGAGCTTGCACGACGGGCTCGCGGTCACACCCCTACGCTCGCTGCGCGGGAAACGAGCCAGTTTGAAGAACTGGAGCTTGCCGTCCTTGTCGTGCACGGCGTAGTGCCCGTCGGGCGGGAGCGCCGTCTCGTTGCGCTTCGCCGCGCAGAACGCGCAGTAGACGGCGCGCGCGAGCGTCGATCGGCCGGCCGACTGTCCCATCGGAACCGGGCCGCGCGTGTCGACCGTCGCGTGCGCGAACTCGAGCAGCACCACGTCCGCCAGGACGCCGGCGCCCGCTTCGACGTGCTCGCAGCAGCACGCGCAGCGCCCGGGATACTTGTTCGCGGGGAGGGTGGTCATGAAAGTCGTCTCCGTTTTTCCATCTGTCGAGGTGTCAACTGCCCGCACTGATGCAGCGGGATAGGTTCGTGCCACTCCGTTTCGATCGGCAGGCTCCGTTGCGTGGAACACGTGCGACAAAGAAACACACTCCTCCACACGTGCGGTTCGGTTTCGCGCAACCCAAGGTGGCAGCATTCAATTTTTCCACACTGGTAACAGCCAGTGTTTTTCCAGTGCGACTCACGAGACGCGGGGAACCAGTAGTTTGAAACGCTGTATCCGCGCCCGATCGCCTCGCACGCTTTTGCAAAGAGCTTGCGGCGCGCGATGGTGTAACGCTCCGAGTCGACTTGACGGTCGACCATGTTTGGCTCGCCTTCGTCATACCCCTTGATGATGAACACCGCTTCCTTGAGCGACATCCAATCGGGGTCCGACTTGAACTGGCGAGCGCGCCGCATGGATCACGCACCCCCGATCTCGCGCTCGACGGCGGCGAGGGCGTCGTCGATGGCCGCGCGCTGCTCGCACGAACTGCACTCGCATTGATCGCCGCACGGCATCCAAGCGCGGAGCGTCGTCTTGCACGCCTCCACCAGCGCCAGCACGGCGGGCGATGGGGAGCGGCGGTTCCACGCGGCTGCCGCCTCAGGACCAGTCTTGTAGCCCATCGTCCCAACGCCGCAGGCATCGCACCTGACGTAGAACATCACCCGCGCGTTGCGGAGGTCCGTTTCGTACTTCGCTACGCCTCGGCAATGCTCGCACGCCTTCAGTTCGCTGCTCACGGCTGCTCCTTCATCGGTTGATGGTCCAAGCGCGTGTGGATACGCGGACATTCACACGCCAGACATGGCGCGTATACAAGCGTCGAACCGCCAGACGCGGCCCACGCATGGCCTCGACCGTCCGGTGAACGTCGAGAGCAACGAGCGCCAGGAGAATGCACAACCTCGATCCTGAGGGCGTTGCGCTGCTTTTCCCAACGTGGCGCTCCGAGTTTGTCTGGGCAATGGAAGCTCAGTTCATTGAACCAGATCGCAAACTGCCACGGGGGAACATCATCCAGCCCGCGCGAGTCGCCGTTTTCGGCGCGTGCAAGTGCGGCATGCCCGGCGGAAATCACGGCTGCTGCTCCTTCGTCTCGCCCTGCGGCGTGGGGGTGGGGACTGCCAGCGCGCGGATCGCCTTGATATCTTGCAGCGGCAGGGTGAATGCGTTGGTGCGCTTGTTCTTGCGCGAGCGTGCAACTTCAAGCACGGCGTTCTCGGCGCAGACGAGCGCGTTGTTCCACGCCTCCCTGCGCGCTTCATCTCGGGCACGGGCGACCCACGCGAGGGCGTCGGAGTGCTTCACCCAGCCACCTTGCTCGTGTGCGTCCATCTCAACCCAGAAGTTCGTCCTGTAGTCGGAGTATCCAACCCGCGCCGTGTACCGCTGTATCGCCTCGCTCGGCCTGCTCGTGTTCGGCGTGTCGGTCACGGCTGCACCTCGGGTTGGCCGAGCTCAAGGGCGCGGAGCTTGTCGTCCAGATCGCACAGTCGCTCCCATGACACGCGGAACGCTTCGCCGTCGAAGGGTTCTGCGTCCTGCACTTCCCCGCACTTGATCCGCGCCTCATGCGCCTCGACCGCCGCGTCAACGATGGCGCGGGCGCGGTCCCAGTCGACGAAGCCCCTCGCCTCGGCTTCCTTTCGCCCCCTTGGCGTCGTGTATTTCGGAGCGTCCCAATAGACCTTTTCGCCGTACTTGAGCCGCCCAAGCGCCACGATCTCCACCGCCTCGCGCAGCGACATCGCCTTCGGTCGGTCAGCCACGGCTCGCCTCCTTCGCCTGCTCCTGCGCGTCAAGCGCCCTGACCGCTCTCCACATCCCGGCGTTGCGAGCATCGGCCCGCGTCGGGTGATCTTCGTACCGCTCCACGACGAAGGCCCCGCTGGGCAGGGCGACGCAGAACGGGCCGTTCACCTCCGCGCCCCAGTTGCGGTAGATGTTCGCGCCGGATGCGAGCAGCCGTTGGCGCATGGCTTCCGTCTCGGGGTCGCGCTCGACGTTGGCGCTGTCGTTCAAGACGCACGCTCCTTTGCCTGCTCCGCCAGCGCCTTGCGGCGAGCGAGGACGGCCAACCCGAGGTCTTTCGCCAGCTTCGGGAAGTTGCTCCGCCATCCGATCCACGCTTCGGTAGCGTCCGGTTCGAGCATCGCATTCGCCGCCGCGATCACGGCAGCGTCAGCGAGGCGGAGGGCGTCGGCTTCTCTGCGATCCGCTCGATACCACAGACGGAACTCCTCGTCGCTGTAGCGAAGAGGAACGCCCTTCCACGTAACAATCCAGTCGCCGATGGAGACACGGTGACGGAGCGTGTCGTCTCCACCGAACCACAGGAACCAGACGCCTTCCGAATCGAGCGTCGGCGTGCAGCGCGTCGCCCACTTCGGAATCGGCGCGTCCGGTCCGTTGAATCGTTCGACCTCTACCTCTCCGTCAATTGCATATCGGTACTTCATTGTCCGATCTCCTTCTCGACCGCCGCGAGGGCGAGCCAAAGAGGCCCGAGCAGCGTCGTTCCGTTGAGGTTTGCGCCGTCCGCTCCTTCGCGGAACGCTCGCAGGTCGCGGCACGCCTCCACCAGCCGCGCGACGGCGGGGGACGGCTTCGACAGGCGAGCGACCTCGGCGGCGAGCCTGCGGTACTGCGCCGCCGCGTAGGCGATCGAGTCGGCGTGCTTGCCGACGACGATGACCTCCTCACCACCCTCAAAGTAGACGTACTTGACGACATCGGACAAGACGCGCCCTGCCTGCACGGGTTCGGTAAGCCATGTCGAGATATCGAGCCGCCCACACTTCCACGGCGGGAGCGCCGCGAGGGAAGCGTCCCACTTCGGATCAGGGTCGGTCTGGTATGTGGTGCTCGTCACGACTGCACCTCGCCTTCCTCGTTGATCTTCTCGGACGTGTAGGTGATCTTGGCGTTGCGGGACAGCTTGAACAGCTTTCCACAGTCGCCGCATTCGTGCTCATCCTCGTCGAACTCCAATTCGTTGCTACGGACCTCCCATGAATCAACGTCAATGTGCCAGCAGTATGGACATGTGATGTTCGGCTGCTGAAAGGTCCGCATCCAGTCGGGATCTCGGTATCTCACGCCTGCACCTCGCCTTTCTCGGAGCGCAGGGCGGCGCAAGCCGCAATCCAAGCCGTTTGAGTGCGGTCCCTCAAACTACGACGATCTCTGTCGCCGTCCGTCTTGCAGATGGCGTCAAGCATGTTTCCAGCGGAGAACAATGCTCCGCACGCGCCATCGAGCGCCTCGCGCAGCCGCTCTACCTCGCTTTCCAGTTTGGCCCTGATGCCGCAAGCTGGACATGACAGTTCCTCGGGCTCCGTGTTCTCGCCGTGCCGAAGCAACGGGTGATCGTCACGGCAACCGTGCGGAAGATGGTCGGCGCGCAGCCGCTCGACCTCGGCCTTGAGCGCGTCGCGCTCGGCGTTGGCGTCCGTGTAGAGCTTGACCCAGCCATCGCGGCTCTCTTGCAGAGCGCTCTCGATAGCCTCGGACGCCTGAGCCCGATCCGCCGCGTCGAACAGCGCGGGGGCGGCGTCCGCGAGCGCATTGATTGCCCGAAGCTGCGCCGCTGACGGCGGATCTTCGATGGCGGACGCGATGTGAACCAGATCGCGCAGCGCCTTCGTGTCGATGTTGGGGGTGGTCATTGGGAGTCCTTGAGCAGAGATCGGGCGTGTTCCATCGCACAGGCGGCGTCGCCGTCGTCCTTGACGAACGTGCATCCGTCGAGGCATTCGTCGTACTGCTCGCAGCACGGGCAGTAGGCGGCACCCTTGACGTACTCGATCAGCTTCACGTTGACGCGCTCCGCATCCGCCAGCGCGTCGAGCACGAGGCGGAGGTCGGAGGCGATGTTCGAGTAGGGGCCTCTGGCCCCGCTCTCGAACTCGCTCAGCCTCTCCCGCGCCTGCGCCAGCGCCGACTTGTCGGGGGTGGTGGTCACTTGGCACCGTCCTTGTCCGCCGCGAGCGCTGAAGCGACCGACGCGACGAAGCAGGCCAAGCCGCCGATCAATCCGTAGCGGGCTCCCGGCTCGCCGTTGAACCAGATCAGGAAGCCGCAGGCGGCGACTCCGCCGTAGATGTACGACGCGATGGTGTAGGCGAACTTCACTTGGCACCGCCAGTCTTCGCGCCAGCGTCCGCCAGGACGCTCCCGTACTCCGTCCCGAAGGGATCGCGCAGCAACTGCTCCGCAGCGACGCGAACGAACTCGGGGACCGAGTCCATCGCGTCCGCGTCCGTGCTGATGCTCCAGCGGTGGAAGTGGAACGCGAGCTCGCGATTCCGGCGCGCGCGGTGCGTCGGCTCGATCAACGTCAGCGCGCTCGTGCTGATGCAATTCAGTTCGTTGCGCGAGACTTCGATCGCGACGCTGCCCGCGTCGTTCTCGTCGAGAACGGCTGAGTACACGGTGGTTTGCGCTGGTAGCCGCACGTGGTCGCCGGCGCGGAAGCGCCTGCGGCGCGCGGGCTCCGGCGTGGGCTGCTCGTGCGCGCTCGCTTCCAGTTGTCCCTTGGCGCGTGCCGCGCGCATGCCCGTGGAATCAGCCGCTTGCTTGAGTATCGCGACGCGTTCCTCGTCCGTCGCCGGCTTGACGATGTCGCAGCCATTCGCAGGCTCGACGCTATCCGGCCAGCCAGCGGGCATCACGTACCCGTCGAGCTCATCGCACGCGAGCACCCAGTTTTCTCCGGACCTGCGGTGCTTGACGATGTCGCCAGCGCGGAACGGCTTGCGCGCGGGCTGCGGCGCAGCCGCCTCGCCCTTGGTCTCGGCGTAGCCCATCACCTGTTCGTCGAACAGCCGCGCCATCTCCTCCGCGGTGGACGCGTCGGGGGTGATCTCGCGCACGCGCAGCTTCGACGCGCCGAGTTCGCGCGACGTGTGCTTCGTCGTCTCGCCCGCCGCAGGCGGCAGCGTGATTGTGTCGAGACCCAGCGCCGCGCGCGTCTCGTCGTACGTCGCAGCGATCTCGCGAACGTCTTTCCCGTACGCGGTTTCGCTCGCTTCCTCCGCATAGTCCGCCACCTCCCTGGCGCGCTCCGCCGCGGCGCGCAACGTGTCGCGCAGCGCGATCCGCGTGGCGAAGTGCTCCGCGCTCTCGCGTTCGAATACGCCGCGCTGCCGTCGAAGCTCCGCGAGCGCGTTGTCGTTCACCTTCTTGAGCGCTTCGCACTCCTGCTCCAAGTGCGCTTCCTTCCGCGTCGTCGCCTTGAGGGACTCGCGGGTGACGTTATGCGCGGCGCGCTCCTCGCTGAACGCGGACCTGCAATTCTCGATCAGCCCTTGCAGCCGAATCACTTCATTGAGCGCATGGCCCTTCTCGATCTCCAGCCTGCTCGCCTTCGTGATCTGGTCTTCCAGTTGCTTCTTGGTCGGCGCGTAGTCGAACGCTTCCAGCGAGCTTCGCTGGTCGTCCACCTCCTCTTTGAGCTTCGCGATCTCGGTGCGCGCGTCTGCCAACTCGCGGTCCTTCGTCTCGCACGCGCGCTCGAGTTCCGCGAGCCGAGTCTCCAGCCTGTACGTACGGTCGCCGCGCTTGTCCGCGATCGAGCGCCAGTAGGCGGCGGAGGTGTACGCGTTTTCCGGCTCCACGCCCGCTGTCTGCTCCGCCTGCGGCGGCTGCATCGCAGGGCGCATGGTCGGACTGAGCGTCGCGCCAGCGACATGCGCAGCCCTCTCCATCCGCTCCGCGAGCCCGCGCAGCGCTTCGAGGTCGCTCGCGTTGATCCGCACGTCGATCTTTGCTTCGGCCATGGGGTTAGCTTCCTTCCTTCGGTTCGTTCGCTTTCACTTTTGCCAACTCGCAACGCAGCATCTTCGACGCCTCGCGTTCGCGTTCCAGTTCGGCGGCCAACTTCCTGCACTCTTCTCGCGCGCTCGCGAGCGTACGGTTCACGCGCCGGATTCTGTCGTGCGCGTCGAGACGGCCGACATCACCGTTCGCGTCGTCTCTCTCGGAGAGTTCCTCGTCCTCACCGGCTTCGACTTCCTTCTTGCGGAACGCGCGCTCCATCCGCTTCTGAGCGTCGTAGTCCTGCCACTGGATGTGTTCCTCTGCGATCTCCCATGCGCGATCGCAGATCCAGTTGTCTCCGATTTCACGGATGTCCAATCGGGAGTTGCTGAGCATGCCTTGCAGCGCAGCCATCGCGTACCGCTCACGGATGGTCAGATGCTCTCTCGGAATGTCAGCCCAGGACGATCTCTGAGGGACGACGTACTCCTCGGGGAACTTCGACTGGTGTTCGCTCTCGGTGACGTTCGCGAGGCCTGGCTTCTCCAGCGATGGGCTCTCGTGGTACGGGTACTCCTGCGACTCGGGCGGAGCTTCGTAGTCTGAGCACAGGTATCGCAGGTTCGGACGCTTTCTCGGTTGTTCGTTCATGGCCTAGCTCCCCATCACGCACAAGGTCGCCGCGGCAATCGCCGTGATCCAGCCCCACAAATACTTGCCCAGTCGGATGATCGGTCGCATCGGTCGCATTGCTCAGGCTCCCTTGTTGCTCTTGTCTCTGTCGATGGGCTTCGCCACAGCGGCGTAGCCGTTGCTCGTCTTGTAGTGCCGCGCAGCGGCGCGCACGGCCTTCGGGCCACGCATCGCGCTCTCGCCGGCCGTGTGTGTCGCCGCGCCGTCCCCGTCGAGAACCTCGGGGAGATCGAGCGCCGCGCGCGCCGCGCGGATCGGCTCCGCCAGCCGCGCAGCGGCTTTCTCCAGTCGCGTCCGCGCGGCGCGTGTCTCACCCGTGCTCGCCAAGCCCACGCCGGCGCGCAGCGCGAGCTCGCTCAACTCCTCCAGGATGCGGGCGCGCTCGCGGTGCAACGCCCGCAGGGCGCTCAGTCGCTCCGCGATCGTGCGCTCCGATTCCTCGGCCGCCGCGACTCCGGCCGCGCGCCGCGCTTCCGTCTCGCTCGCGAGTCGCGCCTTCTCTTCCGCATGCCGCGCACGGGCCGCCGCGTTCCGGCGCGCGTACTTCTCCGCGCGGATCCGCGCCTGCTCGCTCATCGCCGCGCGCTTCTCCTGGGCCGCGATCCGCTGGCGCTCGCGCTCGCGTTCGATCACCAGCGCGCGCTGCTCGGGATCCTTGAGCCGCTTCGCCTTCGATCGCCGTTGCTGTTCGCGCATGCGTTCACGGTACTCGGGGTCGCGCTCGCACTTCGCTTTGCGCCAAGCCGTGTTGTAGGCCGTGTGCGCCGCGCGCCGCTCGATGCAGAGCGCGTCCTTCTCCGAAGGGGTCAGGTCGGGCCGCGAGCGGATGCGGTGGAGGGCGAGGGACAGGGAGGAGGGCATGGGCTCAGCGGCCTTTCGCGCGGCCGTTCGGCCGCGCAGCGTGGCGCGCGCGCTTCGCGCGGGATGCGCGGGTCGTCGTCAAGAGTTCCCAGCCGCCAGCGGACTGCATCGCGTTCATCCAACCGCGGTAGTGCGGCGCGGTGCGGCCGGTTACGGTGCTGCTGTGGGTTCGGCGCTTCATGCGGGCTTCCCGTCTCGGAGCAGCATCAATGCGAAGTCGTCCGTGGATTCTCCTGCAGATCCCCTTGCGTAGAAGATCGCCTTGAGCGCTGCCGTGCGTTCGTTCTCCGCGACGGTTCGCGCTAGATCCTTGACGTGCCGACGTCCGCACTCCCAGCAGTCGTTGACGTCGAGAAGCTCCACCTTGTACCAATGCCCGTCCTTGACGATCGCGTTGATCGCTCGGGCTTCCTTGTTGGCGAGATACCGCTTCGCGTCTGCGCGGGTGACGAACGCCAGTTCCCACTTCGGATCCTTGATCTTGCGCTTGCTCACGACGCACCGCCTTCCCGCTTCGCGGCGCGCAGGTAGTCGCGGATCTCGCGGGCGCGGGTGCGGCATTGGGCGGCCTTCTTGTAGTACGTCTCGATGTAGTACGCGATGCACGGGGAACGGTCCGAGCCTTTGGCGTGATCGCGCGCCATGCGTTCGAAGCATCCCGCCGCGAAAAACATCGTCGCTGCGTCGCGACCTTCGACGCGGCCGGGGTCGCGCGGTTGCTTGCGCGCGCTCACAGCACCACCTGCCCATCCCGGCAAATCCGGATTCCATTTTTCGTCAGCGGTTTCCCCGCTGCGCCTTGCGCGTGCGCCACCATAGCGATCACGCGATCCAGGAACGCTTGCATCTGCGTGCGCTGCGCGCTGCGCTTGGACTTCGTAAGCCAACAAGGAGGAGTCGTCATCGGAGTGAGCGGACACGGCACTGAATACCAGCCGCTTGTGGTGACGATCGGGATTGGCTGGACTCCGCTGTGACCCCACTCCGCTGCAACGTAGGCGTCACAGTCAGCGAACGTCGAGAACTCGATCGTCCAGCGTTCGGACTTGCGCGCGCTCACGCGATCACCTCTTCGACGTAGCACAGCTTGCGGTCGACCTCGATCACGCCCGCTCCTCCGTCGCAGCGCGCCGCACGTTCCGACGCGCGCGCTTCGTCCTTGGTCGCCGGGCGAACCACGTCGCCCGTCAGGTAGTCGATCAGGTCGCCGTAGTCGCTGGCCTTCGCGGTCGTCGTCGTGCGCTTCGCCATGGTCGTCTCTCTCTCATCTGCGCGGCCGGTGCCGCCTGCCTGTCGAGTCCGCGTGTCGCCCGCCCGTCCTGCCCCGCCTCGCGGAGCGATCGTCGGGCGGTGCGACGCGCGACTGGGAGCAACCTACGGCACCCGCTGCGCGGTAGTCGAGAGAAAAACGAAAAAAAAATGTCGGGCGCGCAGCTTTCTCGCAACTTCCGCCAGCGCAACGCGCTCCGCGCGGGCGCAACCACGGGCACGGCCTGCGGGGCACTCGACCTGCGGAGCAAGGGCGGGAGCGGCGCTCGGCCCCCGCAGGGCTACCGTGTTCGCCGCTCCCGCAGGGAGAGAGTCCTTCACGCATGCCGCCGGCGCGCAAGCGGGGCTCGCACCTCCCGCCACGCGGACGCGGCTCAGGGATTCAAGGTAGCCCCCGCGGGGCGGGAGTCAAGCGGCCTGCGGCCGGCATGGGCGCCGGCGGCGCGCTGCCTCCTCAGCTTCGCACGCTGCCGCGCGCTGCGCGCTCGAGCTCGCGTCTGACTCCGAAGCCGCGCAGCGGCTCGCGCGCGCCTGGCGAGTTCCTGTGAAGCCTTGCGCCAGCGCAGCTTCTACAACACCAGTAAAAGCGGTTCTATCGCAGTTAATTTCCGAAAGTCAGCCTCAGACGCCAACTTATCGCACTCGCTCGGCCCGAAAAAATGTTCACCCCACCCGGACCCCCGGCCGCCAGCCGGATCGGCCCGGACGCTAGCGCCACGCCACCCTCTATATATATACTATATATATTTTCTAGAAAGAAGAAGAAGAAGAAGAGGCGTTTAGTGCGCTACCTGAGCGATCAACTGAGCCCCAGAGGTCTCTCGCGTGTAGGGGTCGGCTCCGAGGGGAAAACGACCCTCCCCCTCCCCAAAATCCCCCTCAGGAAAAACCCCTAGGGGGAGGCATACCTTTCCAGCGCTCACTTTACTGCTCAGGTAAATCGAACGACCTTCGATCCGCTCGGCAGAAACAGGGTAAAACTCGTTCGATTTATCCTGAATCGAGCGCCCTACTTTCGGGTATGGTATCCCGATAGATCGAACCTCGGTCCTCCACCCCTCCTCACCCCCTTCAAGCCCCCCCCTCCCCACCGTGACCAGCATCCACCTTCCGCACCCGACCCACCCCGGCTTCGCCCACATCGACGCGCGCCTCTCCGCGCTCGAGGTCCAGACCGCTTCCCAGGGCCTCACGGTCGACGCGCTGCGGCGCACGATCGAAGACCTCGCCGACGTGCTCAAACGTGCTGCTACGCGACTGGAGGCCGCGGAGCGTGGTGTCCGCCTCGGCCGGCCGCCCGGATCGCGTGGCACCGCTGCCCACCCCTCCGAACTCGCGGAACGCGACGCGGCCGAGTTCGACTTCCGCGGTGGCTCCACCCCTCACGTCGCCGAAGGCCAGCAAGTCCTCCCGGCGCTGCGCGGGACTGACGAAGCGATCCTCGAGTGCATCGTGGAATCGGTCATCAGCTACCTCGTCTCGCGCAACGTGCCGTCCGTTACGGTTTCGGTGCTCGACCTCGAGGCCCACGCACGCGCTTACCAGGCTGACCTCGGCCGCGGCTGGCCCTTCATGTCCTCCAAGCACTTCGCGCGCCGGGTCCGGATGGCAACCCGAGATCTGCTCGCACAGAACGTTCGGGCCACGAGCTCTCGCACGACCTACGGCAAGATCTTCTGGAAACTCGAGATGCTTGCCGCCGACGGCAACCCGATCGCCACGCAAGCGGCATCCGAGGTGGCACCCGAGGTTGCGCTCACCACCGAGTAACACGCACCCGCGCGGTTGCGTTTCACCCGTAAAACATGGTATGTGCGGCACTTACGTACATACCGCTTTCCCCACCATCCCCTGCCCCACGCACGCGCGGCTGCCCGTCGCGCCGAACTCGAAAGCCCATCCCACCATGAACCAACGAACGAAAGACCGCCTGTCGTCCGCAATCCCTTGGGCTGTGATTCTCGCCGTTGCCGCGCTGTTCCTCGCTGCGGCGAATGGTGCGCTGGCGCGCGGCCTTTCGCTGGTGCAAGCGGCTGCGCCGGGCTCCGGGCAGTCGGCCCCGCCCGCACCGGTGTCGATCGCCGGCCGCGCGCTCTTGATGCGCCCCGGTCCGATCCTGCGATGCACCCTGCCGGTGGCGCAAGGCGAGCGGATCAAGTTCGCGGCGGGCGTGGCTTCGCCATGGACCGTGACCGCTCCGAGCGGCGCAGCCCTGCGAACGCAGTGGGAGAGCGTGGCGACGTGGCCCGACGGCAGCGCGCGCATCGTGGAGCTGCTCGCCGTCGACCTGGACGTCACCACCGGCGCCGCTCGAGTGCTCGCCCCAGGCGAGTACGTCGTCTCTCGAGTCGCATCGACCGACGGTCGCCCGCGCCCCGGCCCGTGGGCCGCGTCGTGGGCGGCTGGCGCCGCGCCGACCCTGTGGGTGGATGGCGAGGCGCGCGCTGCAAGTTGGAGCTCGGTGTGGCACCGGTCCGGCCCCGTCGCGGTCACGCGGCGGTTCTTCGCGCAGGGCTTCACGGGCTGGCTCACGGCGTACTCGGGCGTCGACGCGCTCGAGCTTTCGCTGGTGATGCACAACGGCCACCCGGGCTCGCCCGACTGGTTCTTCGACTCGATCGAGATGAGCGGGCCGACGCCGGTTGGGGTGGTGGAGAGCGCGGCACCCGCTCCGGCACCGCACTCGCCGCGTGTCGCCAACGGCCGGCTGGTCTTGGTCGCGCCGCGCGCGGACGGGTTTGCTCACGCCCTCGTCCAGCGCGGCGCGCACGCGTGGCGCGTCGCCCTGTCGGGCGGTTCGGGCACCGGTCCCGGCGAAGCCCGTGCACTCGCGACCGCTGGCGGCTGGTGCGCGGTCGATTCCTGGGAGCGCGTGGACGCGTACGCCGCCGCTGCGCTGCGGCTCCCCGATCTCTCCTACCGCGCGGCCGCGCTCGCCTCGGACCTTCGGGCCGAGTGGGGCACGCTCCGTTCCGCCCTCGCCAACGGCGCACCGGTGGGCATCGCGGCCGGCCCCGGGCGGCTCGACTGGCAACACGGCTGGAACCCGAAGTACGGCGGGGTCACGGGTGGCGGCTTCCGTCGCCAGTGGCACGGGGTCGAGCTCGCCGCGACGTCCGAGCCCGATGGGCTGCTGACCATGCAGGCGCGACTCGCGCTCATCATGGACCGCCACGCGGTCGCGATCGTCCAGCCGAACGGGATGCCAATCGACGCGGACGCGTGGTGCGACCATGCGGGCAACCCGCGCGGCTGGAGCATGAGCGCCGCGAGCGCGCGCTTCGACGGGACGAGCGATGGGCCGTTCGGCTTCGCTGCGGTGCAGTCGGTCAACGCCGGCGCGCGCACTCCGCCCGAGCTCGCTACCTTCAAGCAACCGATCTCCGGTTCGAGCGCCGCAGGCGCCTACTCGCCCATCGACTTCCAGCATTGGGACCGCGCGCTTTGCGACGCGGAGGCGCTGGTGTGGCTCGCCAACGACCCGGCCGCCGCTTGGTGGCTGCGCATGAACGCGGAGACGTGGCGCATGTCCATGCTGAGCAAGGGGCGGCTCGCGGGCGCGCTCGCCGGCGTGAAGGCCCGCCCCGCGTGGGGCTCGCCCTGGGGGCGCGCGCACGGGCACGGGCTGCGCTTCGCGTCGGTGGCCTTCGCCATCGGGGACAAGGGCTGGCGCGCGCGCTGGGGCGGGCTGCTCGCGGACTGCGCGGACGTGATCGCCGAAGGCCAGACCCCTTCGGGGTTCCTCCGGAGGGACGAGGCGAGCAAGAACCTGGCGGGGCCGCCGTTCGATGGGCAGTACGCGCTGTCGAAGGGCACCGAGGAAGCGCTGCTCGCCAACGGCGCGCTGGGGCTCGCCCGCTCCGCGGGGGTTCGGTCGGCCGACCTCGTCGACGCGGTGGACCGCTGGGCCACGGACGCGCTCTGGGTCTACCTGTGGAACGGGGGAAAAGCGGGCGGCTCGCCGACCGACTACGTGGGCATCGCGCCGAAGGGCGGGCCGCCGTTCGCGCTCGGCACGGCCGGCACGGCCCCGCGGCGCAACGCGGACCGGGAGGAGGTGGCTTCGCCGCTCGGCTCGGCCATCTTGCTGCGCAAGCTGCGCGGCGTCGCGCCGACGCTCGGCCAAGTCCTTGCGGAGCAACGGTGGTGCGGCGGCGCCGCCAGCCCGCTACTCTGGATGCAGACGCAGACGGCGTACAAGCTGCTGCTCGACGATTGCGCGCCGTTGCACGCGGCGGCACAGATGGGAAACCCCTAGGGAGAACTGACCATGCGAACCGAAAACGGCAAGGGCTGTGGATCGACGTTCGGCCTCGCGCTGCTCGGGCTCTTGCTCGCGGCGCTGGCCTTGTGCCCGACGGGCGCGAGCTGCGCGGGGCCGGGATCGAGCCCGAGCGACCCGATCGGGTTGGAGTCGATGAGCGAGCCCGAGCTCGCGCGCTTCACCGATCGTTGCGCGAGCGCCGCAGGCATCGCCGTCGGCATCGCGCTCGACCGCGGCGGCTTGGACGCCGAAGGCCAGGCCATGCTCGCCGCGCTCGTCTCGATGCTCGCGACCGGCGAACTGCGCCCCGCCCCCGGAGGTGGCCCGCTGTCGTCGCTGTTCGACGACGCCGGGCTCACCGACAACGAGGTGCGCGGCGCGTTCCTCTTGGCCGAGCGATTACTTGCGGACGCGGGCGTAGCGTTCGGCGGCGAGGGAGTGCTTGGCGAGCGCGCTGCGGGCGTGCTGCGGGCGCTGAGCGAGGCGATCGCGAGTGCGAGGGTGAGCCCGTGAACATCCCCGACGCCGGCCGCGCGCCGTCGAACGAGCTCGATCCGCCGCGCTCGCAGCAACCGGACAAACCGGACACACGGCCCCTCTACCGGGATTGCGCCTATTGCGGCCATCATGGTGCGCCCGACACGCGCGGTTATTGCCGAAGGTGCGGCGCAACGATGGCCCGCGCAGCGTGGCCCCCGCCCTCGCAAGAGGCCCGCGCCGCGGCGCACGGCATCACGCGCACGAAGTAGACTTCCCGCCAACCTCGCCGGTCCCTCTCCCGGCTCCACCATGACCGACGAACCCGACACGCAACCGCCCGCCCCCGTGGCGCAGCCCATCCCCCGTTTCGACGCGCCCCTCCCACCGCGCGCCGCGCAGCGGCTGGACGAAGCCACCGCCACGCGTCACGACATCGCGCACGCGACGCGCCCGCCGTGGCCCAAGTACGACGCCGACAAGCCCGAGCCGGGCCACAAGCGCGGCAAGCGCCAGTGCATCGGGCGCTCGACGCAGACCGGCAAGCGCTGCGGCAACCAGCCGTGCGAGGGCAAGGAGCGCTGCAAGTTCCACGGCGGCCGGACCACGGGCCGGCCGGCCAAGGGCCGCGGCGGCAACCGCGACGCCAAGGACGTGCGCGGCAAGACGGGCCGCTACTTCGAGAGCATGGGCAAGCTCGCGCAGGTCTACCAAGACGCGCTCAAGGACGGCTCGCTGACCGACACGCGCGAGCCGCTCGCGGCGCTCGATGCGTTCACGCGGCGCGCAATCCTGCGCGCGAGCGAACTCGACGTGCCCGAGTACCGCGAGACGCTGCTCAAGTCGGCCGAGTCCGCAGGGAAGGCGCTCGATGCGGGCGACCTCGACGCGCTGCGCGCGGCGCTCGATGCGCTGACGAAGCTCGCGCGCGAGGGCGTGCGCGCCGACGAATCCGACGCCGTGGCCATCGAGGCGATCAAGACTTTCGGCGAGCGGGTCGACGCGTACTGGAAGACCAAGCTCGACCGCAAGCAGGCGATCAACGCGCGTGACCTCGCGCTCATCCTCCAGCGCATCGTCGACATCATCCAGGCCGAGGTGACGGGCGAGGCGGCGCTGCGCGTGGCGAAGGCCATCGACACGCTGATGATCCAGTCGGGGCGCGCGGCCGAGCATCGGGACTCGCAGGACGTGGCGCTGCTCGGCGGGCCGCGAGACGCTGCGCGGGCGGACGGGAGCGAGACGGCGTGAACTTCGACGTTCGACACGGCGACTGCCGCGAGGTCATGGCGACGCTCGCCTCCGACAGCATCGACGCCATCGTGAGCGACCCGCCGTACGGCTTGAGCTTCATGGGCAAGGGCTGGGATCACGGCGTGCCCGGCGTGGAGTTCTGGACCGAGGCGTTGCGCGTTGCGAAGCCGGGAGCGCACCTGCTCGCGTTCGGAGGCTCGCGCACGTTCCACCGGCTCGCCTGCGCGATTGAGGACGCGGGCTGGGAGGTGCGGGACTGCATCATGTGGGTCTATGGCTCGGGGTTTCCGAAGTCGCACAACCTCGACGGCGAACGCAAGGGCTGGGGCACGGCGCTCAAGCCCGCGCACGAGCCGATCATCCTCGCGCGCAAGCCGCTGGCGGGGACCGTCGCGGCGAACGTAATGCAGTTCGGGACGGGGGCGATCAACGTGGACGGTGGGCGGATCGGGAGCGAAGGCGGAACCACGCGAAGCGGTCAGGCGCCCTACGGTGACAGTGGATGGCGCACTGGCCACGCGGTGTTGCCGCTCGATGCAGGCCGCTGGCCCGCGAACTTCATCCACGACGGCAGCGAGGAAGTGACGCAGCTTCTTGGCGACGCCGCGCGCTTCTTCTACTGCCCGAAGGCGAGCAAGGCGGATAGGGACGAGGGGCTGGATGACCGCGAGGAAAAGCGCCACAGCGCGATGGGCTACGAACGCGGGCTCGGCGACGCTGGCGAGGGAATGTTCAAGGACCGAAACTCGCTCAAGCGCAACTCGCACCCCACCGTGAAGCCCACCGATCTCATGCGCTACCTCTGCCGCCTCGTCACGCCGCCGAACGGCCTCGTCCTCGACCCGTTCACGGGCTCAGGCTCGACAGGCAAGGCGGCGCTCTTGGAAGGCTTCCGCTTCCTCGGCATCGAACGCGAGGCCGAGTACGTCGAAATCGCACGCGCACGTTGCGCGGCGGTGCAGGCCGAAGCCGAGCGGGAAGCGCGCGGTTCCCTGTTTGCCACGCGGGCGGACGATTGAGCGGGCGCAAGGGCAAGGGTGGGCGCCCTTCCGGCCCGCGTCGCATCGCGCACAGCTACGCGGAACGCGCGCGCGCGGCGGTCGACGAATCTCTCCAGCTCCCGCAGGGGGACGCCGTCGCGCCGCTCATCGAGGGCCACGCCGACCTCCTGCTTGGCGCGTGGGCTCAGGTGCGCGGGCGCCTAGGCGGCGAGGCCAACCCGCTGCTCGGGTACGCCGGGCGCGAGCTCGACTTCATTCACGACGTCATCCGAATGCGCACGTGGGCCGGGCAACGGCACATTGTTCAGGCGCTGCTCGAGCACGGGCGCGTCTCGATTCGCGGCTCGCGCAAGACGTCGAAGACGCACACCGCCGCGGCGGTGGTGCTCGCGTTCATGCAGACCGGGCCGACGATTTGCCTCACCACCGCGCCGTCCAACGTGCAGGTGAAAACGCTCCTCTGGGGCAAGGTGAACTCGATGTTCTCGGGCTCGATCATCCCCATGCGCGGGAAGCTCGGGCAAAAGAACCTGTGGATCGGGCCGGAGCATTACGCGCTCGGCTTCGCGACGAACACGAGCGACCGCATGCAGGGGTTCCACGCGGGCGTGGACGTGCCGGCGGATCCGGACGCCCCTGCGGGGCAAGACACCGAAGAGGCGGACCCCGAGGAAGTGGACCCGGAACGGGCCATCGGCGAGATCGTCATCGCGCAAAAGCGCAAGTCGAACGCGACGCGCCTCCTGTTCGTGATCGACGAAGCGGCCGGCGTCCCGCAGTTCATCTTCGACGCGCTGCGCGGTTCGATGCTCGGGGACAACGTGTTCACGCTGATGCAGGCCAACCCGACGATCTCGATCAACGAGCCGCACGACTTCGCGCGCTCGCACCTACCGGGCTCGCGGTACCACCGCGTCAAGCTGGCGGCGAAGGAAGCGACGGACCCGATCGACTGCGACGCGTCGTTCATCACGCCAACCTGGCTCGTCGACTGGCGCGAGCTCGAGGCCGAGTATCCCGAGGACGACCCGCTGCACAAGCCGATGGTGCTCGGGCAGTTCCTCGAGGGAGACACGAGCGGGCGCGTGCTCACGTACGCCCTGCTTTCCGAAGCCGCGGCGTCGACCGACGACACGCTGCTCGTGCCGCGCGGCCCGCACATCGGATTCGACTCCGCGTGGACCGGCGCGGACCTGAACGTGGCCGCCCTCTGGGTCGACTCCGTCAAGGTGAGCGAAGCTGAGTGGCGCTCCCAGGACACGATCGCGACGTGGGAGAAGCTGCGCACGTTGCGCGACCACTGGGCCGTCCAGATCGGCCGCGAGATTCCGTGGCACAACGTGCACATCGACAACGCGCCGGTGGCGGCGGGCGTGATCGACACCGCTGCGCGGGCGGGGTGCATGCTGGATCGGGTCGGCTTCGGGGATTCCCCGAGCAACGCTTGGCGCGACTTGGTCGGGGACGTGCGGTTCAAGAACCGGCGCGCGGAGATGTACTGGGTGCTGCGCGAGCTGATCCGGCGCAAGGCGGCGCGGTTGCCGAAGAAGTGGAGCCGTTCGTGGGAGGAGCTGACGGCTACGACGTACTCGATCACGCAGGGCACCATGGAGGTGCTGATCGAGCCGAAGGAGAAGATTCAGGAGCGGCTGGGGCGCTCGCCGGACCACGCGGACGCGGACGTGTTGGCTTTCTGCCAGCCGGTCAAGTTCCGCGCGTTCCGCGCGAAGGGGCTCTAGGGTAGGATCGCGGGTCGCAGGAGCCCCGTGAAGGCAACGCGCCCCGGCCCATCACCGGAAGCGCACTCCGCTCGAAACGGAGCACGGGGCTCCCCTTCACTTCTGCGGCGGGCGCGGCTGCGCCCCGAACTTGAGCACGGCCTCGCGCATGAACGCGCGCACGTTCTTCGCGCCGTGCACGTGCGCCAATCCGAAGGCGCGCTCGAACTCCGCGGGCGACAGCCGCACGGTCACCACTACGCTGCGCCGCCGCTCCGCGGGCAGGGACGGTCGGCCGCCGGAGCTCGACCGGCGCACGCCGACGTGGAACCGCACGCGCTCCGCGGGCTGACCTTCGATCTGCACCGGTCCGCCCACGCCTCCCGGGCCCGCCACGGGCGGTTTCGGTAGTCCGGAATCTTCGGAGGGGTGCTGCGTCACCTGTGAAAGCGTACATCCATCCGCGGTGGCTGACCACAAGGACACGCGCGGAACCCGGGCTGCGCTCCGGGCGGAGGGCGGTTTCGCGGGCCGCGCCTCGGCCATCGCGCAGCGCCACGGCGGCGTGGTCCTCGAGCCCACCGGTGGCCGCGACCAGTTCGGCATACCCGCGCTTCGGCTGGTCGGCACGGCGAACGGCATCAACGTCGGCGCCCTGTCGACGGTCGCGAAGTCGGCCGGCTGGAACATCCTGCAGGCGCCGTCGTTCAGTTCCACGCTCGGCGGCAACGAGTCGATCTCGCGGCCGATGGAAGAGGACTGGGTTCTCTACGCGTGCACGCGCGCGAAGGCCGCGGCGGTCGCGTCGGTCAAGTACGAAATCGGGCAGGGCGAGGGCGAGGGCTTCAAGGCGCTGCCGGCGACGGACCCGATGGTCCGCCTGTTCAAGAAGCCCAACCGCGCCACGTCCTGGGCGATGGCGATGGAAGCCTCGACGTTCTCGCGCATCGAGCACGGCGAGGACTGGTGGATCCTGCTCGACGCGCAGGGCGCTGCGATCCAGCCGGGCGACACGCCCGCGCAGATCGTTCAGGTTCGCCCGTCGATCATGTCGATTGAGAAGTACGACCTGAACTGCTTCCCGTCGGAGTACTCGTACCCGGTCGCGAGGGGCGGCAACGGCTCGATCGGCTCTTCGACCAAGCGGCTGATCCCCGCGCACGCGGTCCTCTCGTTCATCGAGTACGACCCGTACAACAACTGGCGTGGGCTCGGCGCGGTCGATTCGATCCTGCGCGAGCTCGGCGTCGCGTATCAGGTCCAGCGCTACGTCGAAGCGATGGCGCGCGAGGGCGGCGACCCGGGCGGCTTCATCATCCTCCCCGACAACTCGAGCGAAGCCGCGATCAAGCAGGCGCAGGCCGAGGTCGATGAGGAGTTCGGGCAGGCCGCGAACCGCGGGCGCTGGAAGGTGCTGAGCGGCGCGACGTTCCAGGCGAACACGATGTCCCCCAAGGACATGGAGTTCGAGAAGTTCATGGAGCGCCACGACTGGGCGTGCGCGGCCGTGACGGGCGTGCCGCTCGTGGTGCTCGGCATCCTCAAGGACGCGACGTACTCGAACTACGAGAACGGGCTGCGCGCGATGTGGGAGGGTCCCAACGGGGTCTTGACCTTCCTGCGCTCGATCGAGGACCGCATCAACGCGTTCTTCTTCCCGTCGCTGCGCGATGGCAAGTACGCGGCGTGCACGCTGCGCTTCTGCACCGACGAGATCGCGGAGCTGCAGCGCGACATGTCCGCGCGCATCGAGAGCTCTGCGCGCGTGGCGGCGATGGCCGTGGGCGCGACGTTCAACGAGGCGCTCGAGATGAACGGCGTGAGCGCGCGCGCCGAGGGCGGGGACGTGGACATTGGCGCCACGCCCGACCCTGTCGAACCGACTTCGCCGAACGTCGATCCCAACGCAGATCCGAACGCGGCGCCGAGCGGCGCTGACGTCGCGGCCAACTCGCCCGACAGTCCGCTCGCGGGCGACGGCGTCCAGCAGCAACTGCTCAACGGCGCGCAGATGCAGGTGGCGATCGACATCGTTACGCAGGTAGCCGCTGGCGAACTGCCGCGCGAGTCGGGCCTGCAACTCCTGCAGACGCTGCTCGGGCTCACGCCCGTGCAGGCCGAGGCGATCATGGGGCCGGCCGGTACGCCGGCGTTCGTGCCGGCGTCGGTCAGCAACGATGGCTCGGGTGAGTCCGGCGCTTCCGGCGGCGGTTCGTCGGGTGTCGCGGCCGGAGAAGAAGAGGGCTCCGACTCGGGGGACTCGCCCGACGATTCCGCCAAGGGTGCGCCGGGCTCGCCTGTTTCCCGTTCCGCGATGCAGTCGCGCGCGGAGCGCCTCGACTACGCCGAGGGCGTCATCAAGCGCGTCATGCTCCCTGGCGAGCGCGCGCTCTTGCAGGCGGCTCGCGGATTCCTGCGCAAGTACTTGAGCTCGCAGTTCGCGCGGTTCCGCGACTTCGCCGCGCACGGCAAGGCCGCGCGCGGGTTCGAAGGGGTCACGTTCGAGCGCATCAGCGACAACGACACGGCGCTGCTCGAGAAGCTCCTGCTCAACCGCACCGAGTGGGAAGCGAACCTCGCCAAGCTGATGAAGCCGCACCTCACGCGGATCTCCAGCGCGGCGCTCGCGGACATGGCGGACGAGCTCGGCGGCGTCTCGATCGGCACGCAGGATCCGCGCGTGGTCAAGCAGCTCAGCGAGCAGCTCATCCAACTGTCCGAGGGCGTCAACTCGACGCTCGCGGACAAGGTGCGCGGCGCGCTCGTCGAGACGTTCAAGGACGCGTCGTCGATCGCGGACCTGCAACTCGCGGTGCAAGAGCACCTGCCCGAGCTCGAGGGCAACGTGGCTCTCGCGTTCCGCGACCGCGAGTCGCGCGCGCTCGCCATCGCACGCACCGAATCCGCGCACGCGACCAACGGCGCGCGGCAGTTGCAGATGGAGGCCGAGGGCGTCACGCAAACCGAGTGGGCGACGGCTGGCGACGACGCGGTGCGCGAGTCACACCGCGCGCTCGATGGCGAGGTGCGTGCGCTCGGTGCGGAGTACGCGCCGAACCTCGCGTACCCCAACGACCCGCGTGCGCCCGCTGGCGAGGTCATCAACTGCCGGTGCGTGCTGAACCCGTTGGATTGAGGAAACCCATGACGACCCCGACCATTCTCATCCCCGGCAAGTTCGACGCGACCGCCAAGCGGATCTGGACCGGCGTGGCCACGCAGGACGAACTGCTTGCGCTCGGTGAAACCGAAGTGCTCGCGATCAAGTCCGACTGCGAGCACATGCGCATTCGGTACGTGCCGACGGCCGGGGGCCGGGCGAGCAAGGCCGCGGGCGGCAAGGGTGGCGGTTCGGATTCCGAAGCCACGCGCAGCGTGGACCACGTCGCGAGCGACGAAACGCCCGACCGCATGGGCGACATCATCCGCGTCGCCGGCTGGGATCTCGCCAACTTCAAGTCCAACCCGATGCTCCTGTGGATGCACGATCACAACCACCCCATCGGGCGGGTGACGAGCGCCAAGAAGGGCAAGAGCGAAGCGGGCATGCGCGCGCTGCTCACCACCTCGCGAATCCACGAGGACGAGAAGAGCATCGGCGGGCTGTCCAACGACGTGCTCTACAACCTCGTGCGCGACGGCGACTTGCCGGCCGTGTCGGTCGGCTTCCAGCCGCTCGCGTCGCACCGGCCGGAGTCGGAGGACGAGCGCGTCAAGCTCGGGCTCGGTCCCTGGGGCGTGGTGTACGAAGCGAGCGACTTGCTCGAACTGTCGGTCGTGAGCATCGGGGCCAATCCGAACGCGCTGAAGCGCAGCTTGGAAAGCGCCGTCGCCGCGAAGCGGCTCGCGGAACGCGACTTCGATGCGGTGCTCGCGGAGATCGCGAAGGCATTCGACGCGCCGTCGCGCGTGCGCACGGTGCACGCGTTGGGCGGGCTCGAGGTTGCGGCCCGGCGCGCGCTCGCGCGTGCGGGGGTGGATATGGACGGGGACGGCGCGGAGTTGATCCCGGCGCCCGCGCCCACGCCTGCGGCGCTGGAGCCGGAGCCCACGCCGGACGTCCCGGATGCTTCGGACGTCCAGCTGGATGCCCTTCCCGTGGCCAAGGATGCCGATGGGACGTCCGCGGACGTCCGTTCGGATGCCACGCCGCCCGCCGATCCGGCCGCGCCCACCCCGGCGAAGCCGGACCCCACCGAGCGCCTCGCCGCGCTCGTCGAACAACTGGACGCCTCGCTCCGCGCGAACGCGTCGACCCAATCCAAGCTGAGCGATGCCCTCGTGACGCTCAGCACTCGACTCGAGGAAATCAGCCGCGCGGCAGGCGCGGCCCCTGCGCAGCCCAAAGCGGCAGCCGGGGGCGGGAGCCCTGCGGGAGCCGGTCCGAGCCCCGAGAGTCGAGTGAAAAACAGCGGGGAGTTCTACGCGGCGGTGCTCGAGCAGGCGGTCAACGCCGTGCGCGAGGGCTTCGCCAAGAAGAACTGACGGCAGAACCAATCGACCCAACCAACCGATCCACGATTCAACCCGGCGCACGGCGCCGAGAAACAGACGACACCCCATGACTCCCGAACAACTGAAGGCCCTGACCGACGCCATCCGCGCCGAGGTCGAGAAGGGGCACGCCGCCAACTTCGAGGCGCTCTCGAAGATGGTCACCGAGCACAAGGCCGAGGTCGCCGCGAACCTCGCCAAGCAGGCCGAGATCCAGCGCGCGTTCAGCCTCCCCGGCTCGGCCGAGGCGACGCACAAGGGCGAGAAGTTCTCGCTCGCCAAGTTCTACCGCGGCGTCTGGACCAACAACTGGTCCGAGGCCGGCATGGAGAAGGCCATCGCAGACGAGACGACCAAGAACGTCAAGGCGATGGGCACGGTTCCCGACTCGGCCGGCGGTTTCGCCGTCCCGACCGAGATCGCCGTCGACCAGATCATTCCGCTGCTCTACGCCAAGAGCGTGCTCGCCAACCTCGGCGCGACGCAGCTCAGCGGCCTGACCGTCTCGCCGCTGAACATCCCGAAGGTCACGGGCGGCACCACGGCGTACTGGCTCAACGAGGCCGCGAGCATCACGGACTCGCAGCTGACCATGGGCCAGCTCTCCATGACGCCGAAGATCCTCGCGACGATCACGCCGTGGAGCGACCTGCTGCACACGCTGCAGCCGGCCGTCGAGTCGATGATCCGCTCGGACCAGGCGGCGCAGATGGCGCTGAAGCTGGACCTCGCCGGCATCAGCGGCACGGGTGGTCAGCAGCCGCTCGGCCTCATCAACTGGGCCGGCGTCTCGACCGAGACGAACGCGGGTAGCGCGCCGACCTACGACCTGCTCCAGAACATGATCAACGACGTCGAGAACGCCAACGCGCTCGAGGGCAACCTCGGCTGGGCGCTGTCGGTCGCGACGAAGAACCGGATCAAGCAGGTGAAGGACGTCACGGGCGGCACCGACAACAAGGCGAACATCCAGCCGCTCGGCAATCGCGAGCTCTGGAACGAGCAGGCCAAGACGATCTGCGGCTACAAGCAGGCGGCGACGACCCAGCTCGGCACCAACGACCTGATCTTCGGCAACTGGGCGGATCTGCTGATCGGCCAGTGGGGCGGCCTGATGGTCGAGGCGACGAACCAGCTCGGCTTCCGCACGGTGCAGCGCCACCTGCGCACGGTCGCATTCTTCGATGTCGCGGTGCGCCGCGGCGAGTCGTTCAGCATGGGCGCGTAATCGCGCGCGGTGCGGCCCGGAGGGGAGATCCCTTCGGGCTGCGCCCATCAACCCACCGTTCAAACCACCGTTCACCGATTCCGATCAACACACCTCCAACGAGGAGCTTTCTCACATGTCTCTCCAGGATCCCTCCAACACGAAGCAGGCGGACATGACCCTGCTCAAGGACTACGTCGACACCGCGCCGACCGGCTCGGACAACGTGTCCTGCGACACCGAAGGCTTCCGCTTCGCCAAGGTCACCGTCAAGTCCGGCACCTTGACGGGCGGCACGAGCTGGGCGTGGAAGGTTCAGCAGTCGAGCGACAACGCCAGCGCCGACGCGTTCGCGGACATCGAGTCGAGCCTGACGGCGAAGACGTCGGGCACCTTCCTCGCGGCCAACGATCAGGCCACGCGCATCATCGTCATCGACCTGACGGCGGTGGAGCGTTACCTCAAGATCGCGTGGACCAAGACGGGCACCTTCACGGTGTCGCAGCTGTGCGTGTCGGTCGAGCTGTTCAACCCGGTCGACACCGAGTTCCTCGGCACCGAAATCGCCGGCTTCTACCCCTGAGCCTGCGGCGCGCGGCTTGAGTTGATCGAGCCGCGCGCGGCACACCTCACAATCGAACGCGGGCGGGGCCGGTTTCCCCGACCTCGCCCGCCTGCGCTTGCGCGCAGACCAGCCCAACCCTCGAACGTCAACCCTCTTCACCTCGAAAGCCTCTCTCCCATGAACCTCCAGCAAGTCAAGCCGCCCTTCGTCCTCACCATCCCGGAGTCGATGTGGGCGTCGTCCGAAACGAACGTCCGCGCGAAGGCGGGCGACATCATCGACCTCGACGTGCCCGGCGAAGCCGAACTCTGCAGGGGCCAGATGCACAAGTTCCAGCCGGCGCCCGAGGGATCCGTCCCCACGCCGAGCGCGGTCAAGCTCCCGCGCGTGGCGATGTTCCTGCGGGACGCGGCCAAGGCTGCGCCCGCCGCTGCCCCTGCGCCTGCGGCGCAGGAACTCGCCCCCGAGGCCAAGCCGAAGGCCGGTCCCGTCCCGCGCGCTCCCGTGCGGCCTGCGGGCAACCCGGGCCAGTCGAACCTCCCGACGGTCGACGCGCTGCCCAACGTGCCGGCCCCCGCCAAGGGCTAGTCGCGCTCCGTCCACCCCACCCGTCCAGCTGTTCCACCCCACTCACCATGGCCGAAAAGCTCCCGATCGTTCTCGATGTGACGACCTCGCCGGCGACGCTGCGCGAGATCGCCGCTGATGAGACGATCCCCGGCGAGAACGCGCTGCCCGCGGGCGGGGTGGCGGGCGACGTCCTGACCAAGCAATCCGGCACGGACGGGGACGCCGATTGGGCAGCCCCGGCCGTCACGCAGGCCGAGTTGGATGCTGAGGCGGCGGTTCGGCTTGCGACGGACTCCAATCTGCTCGCTTCGCAGACGAGCCATTTCGGGATCGGCGGGGCGACCCACCCGAATGCGGTTGCCTCCGGCGCGGCCGGGTTCATGACGGGCGCCGACAAGGCCAAGCTGGACGGGATCGCGGCTGCCGCCGCTGCGCTCACGAACTCGACCCCCGCCGACGTCGCTGCCGCGGGCGCGGTCGGGGTCGGCACGACCGCGGCTCGCTCGGACCACGCGCACGCGCACGGGACGCAAGCGGGCGGGGCGTTGCACGCTGACGTGAGCGAGAACTCGCCCGGGTTCGCAGCGGTCGCGGACAAGCTCAAGATCGACGACGTCGCGCGACTGCGCGAACTCGCTGCGCAGGCTTCGGCGCCCATCGACCCCGACGCAACGAGCGAGCCGGAAATCCTGTGGGTCATCGGGCAGAACCGATGGCGCTGCGGCACCGACACGACGGGCTACGCGAGCGCGTACTTCTACGCCGAACTCCCGGCCGTGTTCGGCGGCACGTACCCGAACGCCTTCGCTTCGACCTCGGACGTCGCGCTCTACTCGCCCATCGGCGTGCCGAACACCGACAGCCCCGCGAGCAACGCGCCCGCGAACACCGAGACGCCCATCCAGGCGTCGATGTACTGGGACGACGGCATCCCGCTCCCTCCGGGGGCATTCACCGGCGGGGCGGTCTTGGAGATCGACCTGTTCGGCGCGCTCAAAATCGGCCGCGCGGGGACGCTGTACGTCGTGCTCGACCCGGACGGCGACGTGCGGCTGGAGTACGGCGGCGACAACACAACGACGGCTTTCGAGCGGCACAAGGTGATCGGGGCCGAGTCGGGCGTGCAGACGCACGAGCCCGGCGTCGTGTCCGACGACGGCTCCGGCAACTGCCTCATCACCTTGACGGCGCACGGGCTCGTCGACGACGACCGCGTTTTCCTGAGCACGGCGGATCGCACGATCGGGATGATGCCCGACCTCGTCGATTCGGGCTGGTACTACGTCGACAAGATCACCGACGACACGTTCAAGCCGAGCACGGCTCCGGTCGCTGGCGCGGTCTACGTTCCCTTCAACCCGACCCCCGGAGAATCGGACGAAGTCCTCGTCACGCGCTACGCGGGCCACGGTTCGTGGAAGGCCGTCAAGTTCGCGTTCGACCTCGCCACGAACACCTCCAACTCCGACTTCGTCCCGTGCCGCTTGCGCATCGTGGGCTGCGCCGACGGGCGCGGCTCGGGCGACACCGAGGATGGCGTGTTCTGGTACTGCCAACTCGACACGTTCGAAGTCTGCGATCAAGTCGGATCGACGACGACGACCGTCGTTGCGACCGAAGGCGTGACGGGCGCGAAGTCGTGGCGCGCGGCGGCGCCTCGCACGTCGCCGGGCAAGGGGTTCAGTAACACGGGCGCCATCCGCGCGACCGGCGCGCCGCTGCTCTTCGCGACGACCGACTACAACGGCTCGGGCACCGACGCATTCATCACGACGGCGCACGACTACGGCGGGCAGTGGGACGAGATTTGCACGAGCGCGGACCTGTCCGCTTCGGTGCCTTTCGTCTGCGTCACGTCGAGCGTCAACAACGTTCAGGCCACGACGACGCTCTTGAGCGTGGGCGGCACGGTCTGCGGCGAAGTGCTCGAGGTGCTCAACGGGCGACGCATCGTGCGCTACCGGCCGTTCAGCGAGGCCGTGCGCATCAAGTCGGGCGACACGGTCGACTACGCGATCTACAAGCGCGCCGCCGACGGGACGTGGAGCGCGGTCGCTGGCGCGACCGGTTCTTTCACGGCGGGTGCCATCCGGCTTGGCCCACAGACGACGCAGCTTGCTCTGCGCGCGGCGATGAGCGGCGACCAAGACGGCGTGAACGTGCTCGACATTCGCGGCGGCGTCACCCGCCTCAACCGCAACCGGAAGCGCTAGCGCGCGGCCCAGAACACGAGCGCACCCCATGACCGGAACCCGAGCCGCCTACACGATGATCGCCGCCGACGTCGTCGTGCGTTACGCCGACGACCCGCGCGCCGTCCTCGTTGGCTTCCTGCCGACGGGCACGATCAACGCCGTCCTCATCGACGCGCACGGCGGCGGCTGGATTGCGCAAACCAACGCGAATTCGTGGAAGCACGAGCCGACCGCGATCCTGCTCGAGAAGTCGGGCATGGACCGCTACATGGACGCGGGCATCGCCGTCTTTTGGATCGAGTACCCGTACGGGTGGCAGACGACTTCCACTTCGCGCTACTCGTCGTCGAATCGCTACCCGCAGATTCCGCGCGCCATCGGCCGTGCGGTCCAGTTCCTCAAGACGCACCGCGCCGACGGGCTCGCGACCGGCTCCACGTCCCGCGTCCTCCCCGACGCGGATGCGTCGTACTGGCTCAAAGGCAACTCGGCCGGTTCGATCATGTCGCTGCTCGTCGCGATGCAGCCCGACGGCTGGCTCGACTACGACCCTTCGGGTCGGGCAACCGCCAAGGGCGTTTTCACCTACACGCGCTCGCATCGGGTGGGCGGCGTGTTCGCCTACGACTGCGCGACGGACCTGCGCCGCTACCAGGGGAGCGCGGCGGCGGTGCCGTACTTCGCCCCGGCCGGGACGCTGTACCAGTCGAGCGTGCCGAGTTCGGTCGTCGCTGGCGTGTCCACCTACTCGAAATTCGGTCAGGTGCCGAGCGAGTTGAAGTACGCCGCGAGCCCGATATCCGCTGCTGAAGCGCGGCACCGGTCCAACCTCGACGTCTCGGTGATGATCTGCAACGCGATCTCGCTGGGCGAATCGTCGTTCCAGAACTCGGGCATTCTCTGGGCCGTCGATCCGCTCGACATCACGGGCACCGTTCCCTCGCCGGGCGACGCGATCTCCGCCGCTGGCGGCGCGACCGGGACCGTGCGGCTCGTGCAAGACGACACCGAGGGGCTGAAGGTCTTTCACATCGACGCGGGCGCGGGCGGATCCGACATCGTCGCCAACTGGACGGGGCTGTGCTCTTGGTCGGGCGGCTCGTTCAACATCACGACGACGGCAACGATCGTCTACGGGAACGACACTTACCGCACGTTCCGCACGGCGGCGCAGACGCTTGCCGCGTGGGACGCCGACGATCTCCCGTTCGCGTCGTCGACCGAGCACCACGTCAACTACGTCCCCGCCTTCAAGCGCGAGCGCGAGGCGCACTACGCTGCTGCCGCAGCGCTGTCTCTTCCGGTCACCGACCGCGACCGTTGGTACGTCGGCAACCAGTACACGTTCAACATCAGCTCCGCGCAGGGCTTCGACGGCCCGGCGTTCGGGTTCTCCGGTGACGACAACATCGACGTCGAGTTCGCGATGATGGAAGAACGTGGCGTGACTCTCCCCTGAGTCCCAGCAGACCAACCCATCCCATCCCAGGAACCTAGCTACCATGCCCTTCGACCCGTCCTCCTTGCTCGCGGTGCTCGCCCTTTCGGCGTCCGCCGCGCTCGTGTCTGCCGAGGAAGTCACGATCAACACGACGCACCTCGCGGCGGTACTCGGATGGCTCACGATGGTCATTCTCGCGATGGGCTCGTTCATCGCGATGATCTTCAAGCGCAACCTCGAGCAGCAGGACAAGGACCGCGCGCAGCTCGCGTTGAGCTTTGACACGCTGCGCAAGTCGGTCGAGAGCGCGGAGACGCGAGAGGACCAGTTCGCGGAAATGCTGCGCAAGAACGACGAGCAGAACCGCAGGACGCTGGAGATCGTAGCGGAGGCGCTGGGGCTCGACCGCGAGGAGCGCCCGCGCGTTCGGCGCAGCGGGAACTAGCAACCGGAGCGCACACCATGAAGAACATCGCGAACGCAAACGGCATGTACCGACGCGCGCTCCTGCGTGGGCTCTACGCGTCCTGCGCGACGCTCTCCGTCCTGTGGATCACCTGCGACCACTTCGACACCGAGCCGGTGGCGGCGTTGACTGTCGGCGTGCTCGTCTCGATGTTCGACTGGATCGACATCGGTATGGAGGAACGGCGGCGCGGGCGGGTCGAAAGCGGCGAGGATCAGAAGGACACCGGCGAGTCCGGCTCGCTCCACGTCCCCGCGTTCATGGTCAGCATCGCGTCCCTCTGCGCCGTGATGATCTGCGCCGGGTCCATCGCGAGCGCCTTCTACCGCGTCGACTACATCGAGACAGTCACAACCCCCGCGGGGGCGGATGGCGCAGAGCAAACCCACACGATCAAGACCCACCGCCCGCCGTGGGCGACGGGTATCGAGTTCGAGGCCGAGCACGCGCGCCGTGCGATCAAGGCGGCGGAAGCCGCAGAGGAAACGCAGCGATGAGCCACAAGACCAACAGCACCGTCGAGTGCAACAACCAGACCGAGAGCGTCGAGACGATCAACGGCACCGGCACCTTGCGTGCGCACATGGTCGAGCACTTCGAAGCGTGCGCGGAGAAGGCGACCGAGATGGGGTGCACGGGACTCGCGGCCGAGTACGCGGCGTTGGCCGAGGAACTCGCCTCTGGCGGTTGATCGAACCAGGCGAGCCACGCTTCATGCCCACCTTCTACCTCCCCGTGACGGACCAAGCCGGCGAGCGACAGCTTGTCGGCTTGTCCGTTGCGCAGCGGGTGGAAGTGACCGCGCAGGGCGGAACCGCGTACCCGATCACGAACGACCCCGACCAGACCCCGCCCAACGGCCAGCTTCCTGTCGAGCAGCAAGACGGCTCGATCGAGCACGTCCCCTTCTACGCCTCCTACGGATCCTCCATGGACATCACGACCGCAACGCGCGTCAAGGCCCAGCTCACCGGCATCAGCGGATCGTCGGAGGACGCGTTCATTGGCGACGTGATCACCGGGCTCTCGGGCTACTTCGAACGCTACATGCGGCGCGTGCTGCTCAAGCAGACCTACACGAGGGAGATCCGGCTGCGCCGCTGGAAGCAGGTCATTTCGCTCGACGCGTTCCCGATCGAGTCGGTGACTTCGATCAAGTACTGCCAGAACCCGTCGGGCTTCGCGACCGCGACTGCGATGGACGCTGAGACGTACGCGATCCTCGAGGACGGCACGACGGGCGTGATCGAGTTCCTGGTCGAGATGCAGATGGCGCCTGGCTTCCTGCAGGTGGTGTTCGTCGGCGGGATGGCGGAGGATCAGGCGGAACTCGAGCTCAACTACCCCGAGCTGGTGCAGGCGTGCGACACGCAGTGCGTGCACGAGTTCAATCGGCGCTTCACGCCGGGCGGGAACTTGACGTTCGGGGGCGGGTCCACGAGCTTCGACTTCTCCAGCGTCGAACTCATCCCGCGCGTGAAGGGTGTTCTCGACACGTTCCGGCGCCACTACATCGGGGCCTAGCCCGCTCCGCGGGATCCAGCCATGAGCTTCGCGGTCAAGGTCGACACCACGGGAGTCAAGCGCCTTATCGGGCGCTTCGACCGCAACGTGGACGAGATCATTTTCCGCGAGACACGCAAGGCTGCGGACGAGTTCCTCAACCGCATGCGCAACCGCGCGCGCGGCGGCGAGGGCTCGGGGCTCCGCGTGCGCACGGGCATGCTGCGCCAGTCGTTCAACAAGACCATCGTGCGCAAGCCGCGCGGCGGCGTCCTGCTCGCGCTGTTCTCGGCCGGCACGAGCTACGCGAACATGCAGGAGTACGGCGGGGTCATCAAGCCGAAGCCGCCGCGCAAGTTCCTGACGATCCCCATCGAGGACAACCTGACCAAGGCCGGCATTCCGCGGTACTCGAGCGCGAGGGAGTTCATGGACAAGTACGCCGTGACGCGCGCGCGGAACAAGGACGAAAAGAACACGTACTTCCGGCAGGGGCGTGGCTCCGCATCGAACACGCGCATTGCCGCGTCCGCGCAGGCGCGCGCGACCGGCGAGCACGCGTTCATCTTCACGACCAAGTCGGGCGGGAAGTACATCGTGCTGCAGAAGGCGAACGGCGACCTGCTGTTCCTGTGGCGGCTCGTGCGCAAGGTCGTTGTCCCCGGCCGCCTGCGCTGGAACCAGAAGTTCAACGAGCTCTCGGCGGAGCTGCCCGATCGCATCCGCACGCGCGTGGGCGAGTGGGTCGCGGCAGACAACGCGAAGCGCACCGGGGGCGCCTCGTGACCGTCGCGACCTTCGATCTCGTGTTCCCGTCGGGCGGGAGCGCCGAGCTTGAACTGCCCGGGCGCAGCACCGGGCGTGGCGAGGGTGTCGTCATTTCGGCCCGCTCGAACGCGCGCGCGATCCGCCGCTACAGCTACTCGAACCGCAACGCGACCGAGGGCGAGGCGTGGCGGCTGATGCACCTGTGGGATTTGACGTTCGGCGCGCTCGACCTCGACTTCACGGACCCCGAGAGCGGCGCAGCCCTCCGCGTCACGTTCTCCGAGGAGCCCAAGTGGCGGCGGGTGTCGGCGGTACGCTGGGAGTTGGAAGCCCAACTCGAGGAGGCGCTCTGACCCATGGCATACCCCACCGGAACCCCCGTCCAGGAGCGCGCGCTCCAGAACTTGCAAACGGCGCTCGAGGCCATCGCGGGTGCGCCGAACTTCTACACCACGCTCGCCCCGAGCGGGGTCCACCGGAACAAGGGCGACAACGTCCTTGAGCTCAAGCAGTACCCGGCCATCCTCATCATGGAGGGCGAGGTTTCGAAGGACGAGAACAGCGCTTGGCCGATGGTCGAGTGCGTGCTGCCCGTCGTTCTCCGCTGCGGGCTCGCGCGGCGTGATGGCGTCGAGACGGAGCTGCGCAAGTTCGCGGCCGACGTGGCGCAGGCCGTGCGCGCGAACTACCGGCTCGCTGACGCAGGTGGAGACGTCGCGTTGGTCGCAGCCGTGACCGGCGAGCAGGCTTACCAGTCGGACGGCGTCTCGCCCATCGGGGCGGTCGACGTGGTCCTGAGCATCCGATACCGTTACCTTTACGAAGACCCGAACACGCCGATCTAGCGAGCGGCGCGCAACCAGGAATCCCGGAGAAACGAACCATGCTGGCCCGAATCAAGCAGCTTGCCGCCAAGGTCGAGGCCACGAGCGGCACCTTCGACACGAACGTTCTTGCCGCCACGTACGCGCAGCACTTGCTGCGTAACGCGCAGTTCGTGTTCGAGCCGCAGAGCTACGTCTCGGACGAGATGCGCGAGACGCTCACGCCGATCATGGGGCGGCCGACGCGCAAGGACGCGCGCGCGACGTTCGGGATCCAGATGAAGGCGCCGAGCACGGGTATCACCCCGCCGTGGGACGTGTTCCTCCGCGGGTGCGGCATGCGCTCGGCCCCGATCTCCAAGCTCACGATCGGCGCGATCACGAGCGGCCCGCTGCGCCACGGCGAGCGCGTCACGCAGGCGACCTCCGGCGCCACCGGCACGGTCGTCAAGAACACCTACACGGGCACGACCAAGCTCTACCTCGCGGACATCATCGGCGAGTTCGACGCGACCAACGTCATCACGGGCGGGACGACTGGCGCGACGTGCACGCCGAGCGTGGCCCCGGCTTCGGCGTTCGAGTCGAACATCATCAGCTTCGCAGCGACGGGCAACAAGCTCGTGCGCGCGAGCGGTTCGTGGGTCACGGACGGTTTCACGACCGGCATGGCGGTCCTGATCTCCGGCTCGGTCAACCCCGCGCACAACGGCGTCGGCATCGTCACGGGCACGGTTACGACGACCGATCTCCCGATCACGACCGCGTCGCTCACGTTCGCCAACGAGACGCCGGGTGCGACGATTCAGATTGGCGTGGTCGACGTGTCGGCCGGCCGCGCGTGGTGGCCCAAGACGCACGCGACGATCCGCTTCGGCTACACGACCGCGCCTTCGCCCGACGTCGCGATTGGCGACGTGTACCAGGGCGCGACGAACGGCGCGACGATGGTCGTCACGCGCGTCGACACCGCGAGCAAGACGATCTGGGCGCGCATCTACAACGCGAAGGGGCTCGCGGAAGGCGAGGCCGTCGCGCGGCTTCTCACCGCGGCCGGCACCGCCGACGCGGACTCGATCGGCACGGCCGAGGCCGTGGCCTACGACGACATCCCGACGCTCTCGCTCGCCGGCTACTCGGACGGCCTGCTCTACAAGATGAAGGGCGCGCGCGGCACGTTCCAACTGGGGTGCGTGAACGGCGAGCCGGCGATGCTCGATTTCACCTTCACCGGCGCGGCCGAGGGCGTGGCGGATTCCGCGATCCTCTCGGGCGTTACCTACCCGATGCAGGTTGCGCCGCTGTGCCTGTCGACGGCCATGACGCTGCGCGTGGAGGGGTCGAGCACGACCTACGCGCCGCGCGTGCGTTCGGTCACGCTGGACGCGGGCCATGACGTCCAGTTCCGCGAGAGCATGAACGAGGCGACTGGCATCCTCGAGGCCGGCATCGTCGGCCGCGCGGGCTCGCTCAACTTCGACCCCGAGGCGGACCTCGAGTCGTCGCACCCGTTCGTCGGGTCGCTGCTCGCGGGCTCGGCCATCGCGCTCAACTTCAACGTCGGCTCCACGCTGGGCAACATGTTCGCGCTCGAGGTGCCGGGGCTCGTCTACCAAGGCATCACGGACGGCGAGCGCAACGGGCACCTGACGCACGAAGTTTCCTGCCAGGTCACGGGCGGGCAGTTCTCGAACGTGAGCAACACGCCGGGCGCCGACAACGACTTCGTCCTGATCTACACGGCGCAGTAAGCGCGCGCCGCGCGCGGACGGATCCTCTCTCCAGTCGATACCATGCGCGCGCCTCGGCCATCCCCGGTCGGGGCGCGCGCGCTTCCTAAGACTCCAAACCTCTTCATAAACGAGACGACAGATGATCGGACTGAACCCCAAGGCTTCGCACGAACTGACCATCGACGCCGACGTGGCGGAGAGCGGCAAGGATGCGACCGTGTTCCTCGCGCACGGCTGGACCGTCGCGCAGGAGTCCGCCGTGCGCGCGTCGTTCCTGCGCGCGAACGAATGCACGACCGAAGCCGAGCGCGGCGAGGCTCGCTACGCGGCGATCGTCGAAGTCCTGCGGCAGAGCCTGTACGGCTGGCGCAAGTTCCCCGGCGCGGACGGACAGCAGATCAAGTTCGAGTTCGGCGCCGACGGCCTGCCGACCGACGACACGCTCGTCTCGATCCCCTTCTGGGCTCGCGCCGAACTCGCGACCAAGATCATGGCCGTCAACGGCCTGTCGAGCGAAACCGTGGGAAAGTCCGTGCCCTCACCCGAGGGCGCTACGGCGACGTAGGAGCTAAGTGCCCCGCATGCCGAACCGATCCGAGCGCGCGCAAGGCGTGGGGCTGCGACAGCCCCGCGCCCGAGCCCGTGTTTTGGCGGACGTGCACCGCCTGCGGCGGGCTGGGGGATCCGGCTTGCAAGGTCTGCTCTGGCGACCGGGAACCGGTGTACCGGTGCCCCGCGTCGCACGCGACGCTCGAGATCAGCGCGGCCTTCACGGCGCTCGACTGGGTCGAGGCTGGCGTGATGCCCGTTGCTGGCGGTTTGCTCGATCAGTCGGCAACGTTCGTGCAGTTCGTGAGCATCGTGACGGCCGAGCGGGCGGCGATCGAACGCGAGGAACGAGTGCGCGGCGAGCGCCGGAAGGAGATGGGCCATGGCCGTCAATGACGAGAAACTGAAGGTCCAGTTCGAAGTCGACCTCGAGCAGCTCAAGAAGCAGCTCGGGCAGGCGGGCGTCATCTTCGACCAGACCGCGAAGAAGACCGAGCAGTCGACGCAGAAGATGGCGGCCGGCATCGAGACGGTCGAGAAGAAGTCCGGCTTCCTCGTTGCCAAGCTCACGTCGATCGGCAAGGCGGCCGGCGCCGCGTTCGCGTTCGATCTCGCGGCGAAGGTGCTCGGGTTCTCCGGCATCATGGACATCGTTTCGAAGGCGACGGACAAGGCAGCGGAGGCGATCCGGCTGTTCAACCAGCAAATGCTCGGGATCGGTGGCGAGCAGAACAATGCTGAAGCCAAGCTGAAACGGATCGCCGATCGACTCGCAGAGATTCGGAAGTCCGTGCGGACTACAGATGTGGTCAACTTCGGGCTGACCGCACGGGATAGCGTTCCGTTTGAAATACCGAAGATCGAGAACGATGCGCAGGGCATCAAGGTACTTGAAGCTGTCGAGCGAACTCAGCGCGCGCTGAAGGCTCTTTCGGATAGCGCAGCCGTGGATCTCGGCGCAAAGTCCTACGCGGAGTCCAGCGACGCGATAAGGGCATTCGTCGATGAAATGCTGAGCATCGAAAACGAAAAGATCCTCGTTGAACTGCGGTCGGAAATCGCCGGGCTGACAAAAGAGTTTGCCGATGCTCCCGCGAAGACTAAGGCCGCGACGGACGCTCACAACGCTTGGGTTAAGTCGCTCGAACGCGGCGCGGCCATTTCGGCCAAGGCGCGCGCCGAAGCCGGCGTCGTCCGCTTCGCGAACCCCTTCGCCAACGTCGGCGCGACCGCTGCGGAGGCTGGCATCACCGCCACGCGCCAGCGCGCGTTCAACCTGCGAAGCGAAGAGATCAAGGCGGCGGAGCGTGACAGCGCGCGGCTTGAGCAGTTCGCACAGAAGGCCATCGCCGTTTCCCAGTTCGTTGCGAGCGCTGGCGTCAAGGTCTTCAACGAGTTGGAGACGGTGCGTCGCCAGCGTGAAGCAGATCTCGCGCTGTCGCAGCAGTTCGTCGACGCCTACGCCACTTCGCTTGAGCGCACGCGGTTGGAAGCCGAACTCGCGGCGGACCCGTTCGACCAACTCAACGCGTCGTTGGTGCAGATCGCGGATACGGCGGAAACCCGACGCCTCAACCTGTACGAGCGGTTCGTCGCGGACGGCGACCAAGAGAAACTCCGCGAGTTCCTCGACCTCGTCGACAAGATCGAGGCGAAGCAGATCGCGGCGGCGAAGTCGACCGGCACCTTCGCGGGTCAGGTGGACGCGCGCATGAAGCAGATCGCGGAGTCGATCTCGAACATTGGCGGGCAGACGGTCGACGTTGCCTTTGACTCGTTCCGTGGCTTCTTCCGCGACATCCTGTCGGGGACGGTGAGCGCGGGCGAAGCCTTCCGCAACTTCGCGGCGTCGGTCGTCGCCGGGCTCGCGGACATGCTGGCGCAGTGGTTGGCGTTGCAGGCGGTTGGCTTCCTGTTCCCCGGCTTCGGTGCGGCGGGCGGCGGTTTTGCTGCCTCGCGCGCGGGCGGAGGTGGGACGGGCACGAGCGCGGGACCGATCTACGGCTCCGGCGGCGGCGCCGCTGGCGGCGGCTTCGGCGCCTCGCGCGCGGGCGGCGGCAACGTGACCATCAATCTCGTCGTCCAGTCCCTCGACCCGCGCACGGCGGCGGACGTGGTTCTCGGTGCGATGCCGCAGATTCAGGGCGCGCTCGCGGCGTCGTTGTTCTCTGGCAACGATCGCCGCTTCCTCGAGCAGGTTCGCGCGACGCGCTAGGCTTCGCAGGACGCCCACCCCATGCCGCAAATCCGCCCGCCCGTCGAACAGGTTCTGCCGAAGGCGGACGCGTTCACCGAAGAGACGACGGTCTACGGCGACTGGCCCACGGCCTACGTCATGGCGGCGATGTGGACGTCGCAGACGATCGCGCACCCGATCACGCTTTCGTACTCATCGACGATCAACGCGAGCGAACTGACCGACGCGTTCTCCGACGGCGGAGCCTGGGGCAAGGGCGGCACGCCGACGACGAACCGCAGCGGGTACTTGCTGCGAACGCCGTACTCGGCCGCCGATCAAAAGGTGGAGTTCGCGTGGCGCGCGCGCGTCCTGTCGGGCAACGGGCACAACCCCGACCGGCTTAGCGACGCGTGCTTCGTGTGCGCGCGCGTGACGGGCGGCACGTACTCCAGCGCGAACCACACGTTCACCGACGTTGCGGCCGGCTACTTCTTCGGGTTCCTCTCCGCGAGCGGGCTTGAGGCGACGTGGTACTTGCTCCGGATCAACGGGGGCGTGATCACCGTCCTCGAATCGGCCGCGTTCAACGGCGCGACGGCGGCGGGCTTGACCGCCGCGCTGTCGCTCACGCTCAACCCCAAGCGCACGAATCGGCTTTCGCTCGAGATCCTCGACGACGCCGGCGACGTGCAACTCATCGGCAAACTCACGCGTCCGGACGACTCCGGCTCCTCGACCGTTACCACCATCTTCGACTACACCGACACGAGCGGATCGAAGCTGACGGCGGCCGGGCGCGTGGGCTTCATCATGAACGGGCAGATCACCGCGGCCGGTTCCCCTGGCGGGGGCACGGCGTGCCTCGTCAACGAGTTCGTCCTGACCGACGCGGGCGTGGTTGTGCACCGCGACACGTTCGAGCGGATCTGGCGCTCCGCGGGCAAGGCAACGACGGCAACCGTTTCCTCGGTCACCTATGCGGGCAACTCGCTGTTGTCGGCGTGGGTTGGAGACTTCTCCACGGTCACGGCCTACGACAAGAAGCTGCGCCGCTGCGCAATCGCGGGGATCACCAATCGGATCATGGTCGAGCCGGTTGTCGAGCCGGTGGGCTCTGCCACCCTGCCGGGGGCCGGAGGCTTCCTGCTCGCGCAGCGACCGGCCACCGACGCGCGCTCCCAGAATCGCACGCTGCGCGTCCGGTTTTCATCCCTGAAAGCGGACGGCACCGCGGGCTCGAGCAACCCCACCCCGCACCGCGCCGCAGGCATCTGCGTCCGCATCGCGGGCACCGGTGCCACCGGCACCTCCGCCCCCAGCGCAAGCTGGATGCCCGGCGCCGGCTACGCGCTCATCGCATTCCGTGACGACGCCACCCCCGCGACCAAGCTCGAGCTCGTCCGCTACACCGACGGC
>Ga0207952_1000336_pt1 | contig 42373 bp, 33 predicted proteins | sample SubbioR12Aug_8Ca_FD_184831 | JGI IMG/M metagenome (GOLD analysis project Ga0207952, IMG submission 184831) | Serpentinite rock and fluid subsurface biosphere microbial communities from McLaughlin Reserve, California, USA - CR12Aug_8Ca (SPAdes) | ecosystem: Environmental > Terrestrial > Deep... | reverse complement strand
TCATCGCCAGATTTCACCACAGCCACAGGGTACCACTCTTTTCGAACCAATCTCGGAACTTCCAGGCCGAAGTTCTGTTGCATTACCCATTGAGCAACTACCTTTATTCCCAGAGCGCGCTTTTGCCAAACAACTTATAACCCCTACACTACCCCTCTCTCTTTCCTTAGAATCTGATAAGGCGGCTCCTTCTGAAGACCACATGCCTGCTTCTGCATTAAGAGCTCCTCCATCTCTGCCAATCTCTTCTCAGATGCACATTGCTCTGGAGGGTTTTCAACATCGTTGGGAAATATTTGCAAAAAAACATCGGCCATTTGCACCCTTTCAACCTGGACGATCTGAGGAAAACCTCAAAAAAGAATTCCGATCTTTGCAAACCTTACGCGGTCAAGTCTATTACATCCGCCCTGAATCCAAGAACAAGCGATCCACCTTACTATATGAAATTGCTCCATCTCTTCTGTCTGAAGATCTTTTAAGGCTCCCTCCCAAAGGAGCATTTACTTACAACAATACAACCCCTTATTTCGATGCTAGCACCATATTTTTAGGAAAGAGATGCTACATAGCTTGTGAAGGCCCTCGCTCCAAGGATATTCCAGCCTTTTTCACCATGCTATCTACTCAACAAGTTACACATCTTGTGCGTCTAACACCTTCGATCGAAGGTAAGCAAAAAAAATGCCATCCTTATTGGGCCGGCCTATTGAATGAGTCATCAGCAAACTCTCTCCTCCAAGTTCCAGTAAAACCCTCTGGAACTACGTATCCTGTACAATACTATGTTGAGCAAACGTGGAAAGACAACCGTGATATGGATCCCGCTAAATTACTCAGTCTTGTTTCACTAGTTAAACGAGACATAGAAAAAGATCAGAGCCTTCTAGCTGTCCATTGTAGCCTTGGCATCGGGCGCACAGGCACCTTCCTAGTTGCTATCGAGATCCTTGATGCCTTACAAAATCAATATCCCTTTAGCATCCAAGAACTCGTTTTTCAAATCTCTCTGCAACGCCTCTATGCAGTTAGCACCGAAGAACAATACCTCCTCCTCTATCGTTTTGCAGAAACTATTCTCCGTCACTAATCCTCTGATCCCTATCAATAGCCTATTAAAAACTGTCCTAAAACCAACGCTTCATCGAGGTTTCTCGTAATACCAAACGCAACAAATAACTTCACATTTGAGCCGCGTCAAAGCGCCGAAAATCGGCGATCGTAAACGGCATTGTATTGCATTAATACTATGCTGTTTATGATCGTCAATTTGTCGACAGCTTTCACGCAGCTCAAATATGAAATTATTTATTGCGTTTGGTATAAGGTGAGTTTTTAACGAAGGTGCTGGGTTATGCAGGGGTCTCTTGAGAGCAGGGGAAGCTATAAAAGAAGGGCCTCTCCCCAAAAAGGAAAAGGCCCCATAAAAAGAAAACACTTACTCAGCAGATTCTTCTGTATCTGATCCAGACTGCTCACAACTTACAGCAGCTTCTGTTTCATTGCCTTGATCATCATTCTCTTCTGCAAATGCAGAAACTACATTTAAAGAAAGAACAGCAGCAAATATGGCTTTGTAAATATTCATTTTATTCTCCAACGTTGTTTAGTTAAAAACACGAGACGAACAATATCTACACGCATAAATTAAGTCAATTTCCTGGTTTTTTAAAAAATATTGAATATAAAACATAGTTAATAAAAAAATTTATACAGATAAAAACAACCTGGTTTCATACCAAAATACCTTGAAAAGTGGGTTTTTAAGACATCTAGTAACTATTCGGCTACGTTTACCTCTACTGCGGCATAGGAGGAAATACCCAAACCTCTTTGAGATCATCGAGATCAGAAAGTCCAGGAATCGCTTCAAGATCATACGTCGAAGCGCCTTCGCGTAAAAGTCCTACCTTAGTAACCATAGCGACCTCCAGCCCAGGAGGGAATACTCCATCTAGGCCACTTGTAACCAAAAGATCTCCAGGCAACAAGAGGGAGATGGATTGACTAGCAGGGCCCCCTAAAATCCCCCCGGATCGTAGCTCCCTAGCGGGACCCTCTTCGTCCGCAAAGTCATAGTTAAACCCCTTCCCTTGCAAGACCAATCTTTTGCTTCTCCATAAAGCTGTGCTGCTTCCAGATAACTCTCCTTTAGCTAGATAATGATCACCCCAAGCCATGCTCGTGGAAGAGATCAATTTTTCAATCACATCAATTGCCTGTTTTTCCTCTATAGGGGTTCCATAAAGGCCTCTTCTTACATAAAGCATCTCTAGTAATTGATTTGCAAATTCGAGAAACCGACGATGATTTTGTTCGCCTCTAATGGCCCTCACCGCAGGCACTAGCTGGGTGTCGGTGATCAATCGCACACGCGAACGGTGCTGCGTCACCTCTTCAACAACACCGATTAACTGATTGCGAACAACAATAACGCTATTTTTTCCAACAACTGTAAAACCCAATGCATCATTATCTGCACTACCGACATTAATCCAAATATGACTATTCCAAAAGCTAGGCTCACGAAAAATCACTTTGGCAGGAATTCCTAACAACTGCCCTTCCAAACGCATCGCTAATTGTTTTGCTCTTCTTGCAAAAAACTCCTTCCAATAAGAATCCTCGACGTCTCTTGTCCGAAGCTCCTTTAGACGCTCTATTTGCTTACCCACCCAATTTTCTTGGAAAAATTGTTCTTGAAGTTGTTGTAGCTCCTCTCGAAGAGCTCTATTTTCTTGTTCAAGAATGGCAATTTCGCTTTGCTTGTTTTCTAAGGAGGTCTCTCCTATGGCTTGTAAAGGAGAGGCCAAGCTAGCTACGGCCCCCTTCCACCGACTCACTACACTGACTGGTAGACTAATTAAAAGGAGAAGAAAGCAACTCAGTACAATATATGATCTAATTTTAGAAGAACGCATTCGTAATGCCTATCGATTGTTAGTCTACTCGCAGCTGAAAGTACCTTCTGCATCCATGCAAATAAATGTCTTGAAAAGGCGTTTGCTATATAAATTTATACAGGATCGTTTTTTGTATTGTAGCAAAATGATCGCAATACCTAGAATTTCCCCCTATATTAGGGGCGTTAGCTCAGTTGGTAGAGCGCCACAATGGCATTGTGGAGGTCAGCGGTTCGACCCCGCTACGCTCCAATCCCCTTTTTTGAGATCCTGTACGCTTAGAAAAACTGCTGTACGCTCCTAATGGATTCTTCTGTTGAGGAGTACTGCTTTGGGCATAAGGGAAGCGCTTCGAGAAACCGTTTCCCATAACTTTTTGTAAATAGTCTTTTGTCTAAGCAAACAACCACTCCGCGATCCTCTCTGTGTCGCATGAGCCGCCCAAATCCTTGTTTGAATTTTACGACAGCCTTAGGAAGAGTATAGTCATAGAAAGGGTTCCCACCTCGAGCACGAATCTCCTCTTGCAATGCCTCAGATAAAGGGTCTTGTAATGCATGGAAGGGAAGTTTTACAATAATGATCAGCCTCAACGCGTCTCCAGGAACATCTACCCCCTCCCAGAAAGAATCTACGCCCAATAGCACAGCCTTAGGTGTTTCACGAAAACGGTGTAATAAGGCTTTTCTGCCCAGCTCCCCCTGTCGAAACAAAACGAACTCTTGTAGTTCTGGATGAGAGGTTAATATGGAATACATTTCTCGTAACATTTCATTAGAGGTGAAAAGAATGAATGCGCCCCCATGACTTGCTTTCAAGAGTCCCACAATAGAACTAGCCGCTTGTCCAACAAAGTCTGGTGCAGAAGGATCAGGGAGATCGTTGACTACTGTGAACAAAGTTCTATTGGCAAAATCAAAAGGAGATGCATGTACAGCTTCACTAATATCTTCTGACGCCTTAATACCAAGACGTTTACGCATAAAAGAAAAATCTCCACCTTGAGACAGAGTTGCGCTACATAAAACAGAGCTATGCATAGGAGAAAACATCATCGTCTGTATTTTTTCAGCTACATCCAATTCCACCTCAACTAGATAAATATTTGTTTCTTCTTCCTTTTCGATCCAGCGCACGCGTTTGTCTTTCTCTTTTTCCATACAAAAGAATCGACGAAGAAAATCCGCTTGTCCATGCAACCGTTCTGCTAGATGAAGAATTTCTGCAAATACAGGGTCTTCTTGCGCTTTTGCACACAAGTGTTGCCAACTGACTACCCATTTCACAATGAGGTCTACACAATCATTGAAAGCTGGAACAATTTCTTCTTTCCAAGATGCAGCATCTTTCCAGGATTCCTGCATTCTTTTCTTCGTCTCTCCTTTTCTCATCTGCTGCACTAGAAACTGCTTTAATAAGAAAAAAGCACGTTCTAACTTACGCAAAATATCTCTACTTTGAGCTGGTAGATCGATGAGAAGAGCCTGCGTAGATTGCCCTGTTTTATTTAAGGATTTTTCTAGCAACTGGATCCTTCCTTTAGGATCCTCGCGATGCATAAAAAACTGATTGATGAGCTTGATAAGTCCGATCCAATCACACCTTTCTGAAAAAACATCTAGCGCTACTTCTTCCAAGTGATGAGCTTCATCGATAATCAAGCGTTTATACGAAGGAAGGATTGTTCTTTCCTTTGTTTTACCTTCTTGAGCCTTATCTGCAAGATCAGTGAGAAGTAAATAATGATTGACGATGAGCAGTTGAGCATCCTCTGCCTCACGTCTTGCCTTAAAGAAAAAACAGTCGCGAAAATGCGCACACCGAGATCCTGTACAGCTATCAGGATCTACCGCAATTCGATCCCAGATTAGTCCAGAAACAGAAAAAGGCAACGACATACGACAGCCGGTAGAGGACTGCTCTGACCACACTCTTAACCGGTCAAATTCTTTTCTTTTATCCTCTTGAACAAAAAAATCTCCTCCCTCTTCTTCTTCATTGATCTTGCGAAGACAGAGGTAATTTTGCATTCCCTTGACGAGAACTGCAGAAAGATTGAGATCTAGAGCTTCCTGAAGAAATGGTATCTCTTTTTCAATCAACTGATGCTGTAATGCAATGGTATACGTGGAGATGACGGTCCTCTCCCCTTGACGCGCCGCCCAGAGCATGGCAGACGCTAGATAAGCAAGACTCTTCCCGATACCTGTGCCAGCTTCTGTCAGCGCTATCCCATTTTGGAGATATGCCGAAAGAACTTGCTGAGCCATAGCTCTCTGGCCACTTCTTTCTTCATAGGCTTGATTGAACTGTCCAATCAAGCCTTCTTTAGAAAAGATGTAGTCGAGCAGTTCCTGTCCGAGCTTGACATCCACAAAATGATTTAATCCGCTTCGAGCAAGTCGAGAAAGGCCTGCAACTGTTTAGAGCGTGTGGGATGCCGCATTTTGCGCAAAGCTTTCGCCTCGATCTGACGTACACGCTCTCTTGTCACCTTAAAACGCACTCCTACCTCTTCCAAGGTCTTTGGTTTCCCATCTAACAGTCCAAAACGTTCAATCAATACTGTACGTTCACGATCTGTCAAAGTAGCTAACACTTCATTCATCTTATCTTTGAGAATCGCATACCCAGTAGCTTCAGCTGGAGATTCAATTGCTGTATCCTCCAGGAAATCTCCAAACTGACTTTCCCCACCATCTCCTACTTCTGCCTGCAGGGAAATCGGATGTTGCGCAATTTTGTAAATCTCTCTGACTCTTTCTGGTGTAAGACCTAGTTCCTGTGCAAGCTCTTCTGGAGTAGGTTCCCGCCCTGTTTCCATCATGAGCTTCTTCGCGCCACGCAACACTTTATTAATCGTTTCAATCATGTGGACTGGGATACGAATCGTGCGTGCCTGATCTGCGATCGCTCGTGTTACAGCCTGACGAATCCACCACGTAGCATACGTGGAAAATTTATAGCCTCTTCGATACTCAAATTTCTCCACCGCTTTCATCAAACCCATGTTTCCTTCTTGGATAAGATCGAGAAAGGAGAGGCCTCGGTTGGTATATTTTTTTGCAATGGAGATAACGAGCCTAAGGTTAGATTCCACCATTTCTCGTTTGGCTTCCTGGCTCTTATCCATCCAACGCTGGAGCATACGTACGTCTTTCTTGAACTCTTCCAAAGTACGCCCAGCTGCAAGTTCTCTTTTTTCCAGCTTACGATGCAATGCTGCGAGCTTGGCGGCGGCAAACTTGTTTTTCTCGGCACGGGGAGCCAGTTCCTGCATTTCTTTTTCGAGCACTAAGAAGCGCTCATAAGCAGTCAGAATGACTTCGCCAAAATCTTCGATGATGTTGTGCTTACAATGCATCATTCTCAAGTAAGCCTGAGTACGAATGCGACATTTTTCAATGTCTTCAGCAATCTTGACCTTATCTACCTTTTTGAGCTTAGGATCGCGCGTCTGCAAAAGAAAATCTTCTTGGATCACATCTTCTGCTTTGAGCAACTTGCATAACTTAGGCAATAGACCTATGTACGCCTGTTTATCAGAGACCTCTTTTTCAGAGATGATTTTGTCAAAACGTTCTTTTTGAGAGATCAAATAGTTCGCAATCGAAATAGCTTCGCGATTCGAATAACGAAACCGCATGATAATTCTTTCGATTTGAATTTGCGCTTTCTCAATCCTCTTGGAAATCTCTACTTCCTCTTCACGGGTCAATAAGGGAACTGAACCCATCTCCTTGAGGTACATCCTGACAGGATCATCGGAAGATCCTTCCGGCCGTTTTGCCAAGCCTTCGAGCTCTTTAGCTTCTTTTTTACGTTCTTTTTGTCGCTCTACCTCAGCCTGATTGAGTACCTGAATGTCCATCCCGCTTAAGAAGATGAGAACCTGATCGATCTGTTCAGCCGAGTCAAAAGACATCGGGAGAATATCGTTAATCTCCTCGTACGTAATGTACCCTTGCTCCTTGGCAATCGCCACGAGCTCTTCCACTTTTTGTTGATGCTGCTGGTTAAATAGCGAGCCGAAATTGCCCTTGCTCATGATCTCCTAAAAAGAAATAATACCGGCCTTAAAGAGGTCCTTTAAGGATGGCGCAAAATAGCAGTCATTGTCCGATGCAGCCCCCTTATTGTCAAGAAAAGCAAGGTGCTAGAGCAAACTGCCTCGTTAAAATTTTACTTACTGAAGCCTAAGTTAGGTTGTCTAAAAAGACTTACCCCTATGAATGCAAGATCCAAAATAATGTATTCCACACGTATAATTCTCCAAGAAGAAAAACCAACCCCGAGATGCAGAAAGCGTCCTCTACCAAGAATGTAAAGACTATGCAACTATTTGCCTTGAGAGAAAATGAACGCATTTCAGCCAGACAAGCACTCAAACAATATGACTACCGCTGCCTAGAATGTCTCAACCCTGTTCGGGTACGCTCAGGGCCACATCGACAACCCCATTTCTTTCATACCACATCTCATCCTCTGTGTACTCAACAAGGCAAAACCCTTTTTCATCTGCAAACCCAGGAGCGCATTCTCCAAACTCTTCCTCAGGGCGACGTGGAACTGGAGGTTCCTTTTCCCAATATAGGAAGAATTGCTGATGCCGTATGGGAGTCTAAGCAACTTATTTTTGAGGTTCAATGCTCTTCTATTTCTGAGCAAGAGGCACGAAAAAGAATTCACGATTATGAAACACTTGGATACCGAGTGATCTGGATTCTTCATGAAAAGCGCTTTAACCGCCGCCAGCTTTCTGCAGCCGAACAGTTTCTCGTGAATAGGGAATGTTATTTCAGCTCTATAGATATAGAAGGAGGCGGGATGATTTATGACCAGTTTGCTATTGTTCGCAATAACAAGCGTTTATTTAGAGGTCCACGCCTGGAGATTTCTTTGGCGCATCCTTTCTCTCTATGCCAACTTCCTTTAAATGATCAATTTCCTAAAGAACTTCTCCAACGGGCCTCTATGCGTCATATTGGTTTTCGTGGAGACCTCTTTGATCGCCTTCATGCTACAGAACCCCAAGATTGGTTTGCTATGAAACGCTTAGAGCAACACTTTAATGAAAAACAAGGCTCTTGCCAGTCTATAAAGAGCGGTCTGTCATGGATTAAACATGTGTATTTAAGTTTACTCCATGCCTTTCTTGAAAAACATTCTGCCTAACAAAAAAAAATAAAGACCGATGCCGATTGCGCAAAGTGCATAAAGAGACTTTTTTAATGGGAAAAATCGCTCAAGAGACGAACGTTTTGGATTCTCTGGGTCATAAAAAGCTATACTACGCGCTTCTTTCTTCTTTTCTATCTCCTTTTCTGCTGCTAGACGATTGTATTGATACGGCTTAGAAAATCTCGTCAAGCCCTTGTACACCATCCCATTATGGGTAAAACAATACTCCGCTTCAATGGCAAACTGCGAAGAACTTAACTCCACTACTTTCCATATTTGAACAGATGCCCACGCGCGATCTGTCATGAACGACCATTGATAAATACTATAAGTAGCCACGATGAAAAAATATAGAGCTGTAACAGCTGCGATACCGGTTAAAATTTTTCTTATCATTTTTATCCTTAAGAGACCTTTTGACGAATTTTTTCTCTTAGAGTACCATGTTCGATAAAAAACGGAGAACTGCCTGTTATGGCGAACGAACAAGAAAAGGCCCCTGCTAAGGAAAAACGTCCTACTGCTCTTAAACGCGATGCTCAAAATGAGAGACGCCGTTTAGCTAACCGCTCATTTAAAGCAGAAGTCAACACAGCCATTCGAGGCTTTAAAGAAGCTGCCAGCAAAAAGGATACAGCTGCCGCAAAAGCTCAGCTCTCTGCCGTCTATAGCTTGCTGGATAAAGGCGTAAAAACCGGAGCGCATAAGCTCAATAAAGCTAGTCGCACCAAATCTCGCCTTTCTCAAGAGATCTCTGCGTAAGTTCCTGCGCGCCAAAAGGCGTGTATGTTTCCGTGCTGTGGACTGCATATCCACAGCATTTCTTTTTCTCCAGAATAGACCCACCGTAGCAGCCACCAAGCATAGGAATGGCTTGACCTAAATCACTAAGACTATCTCTGGAACAAATCTCAGTTTCTCTATAGGCTTTGATTATCTTGAGTGATTTAGGGTCATCACACTTCTTTGCATTAGAGCCCTATTGAATAAAACGTAGATACCTATGAAAAAAAAATGGTTCTATTTTCTCCTGATAGGGATATTAACGATAGGTGGATTCTTATTTTATGGTCTACGGCAGCCCTCGATAAAATACCCTCATACACTTGCTATCTGTGCCATGTTCAAGAATGAGGCTCCCTGGCTAAAAGAATGGATCGAGTATCACCGCCTCCTTGGAGCTACACACTTCTATCTCTACAACAACGATAGCACAGATACCTACGATGAGGTTTTACAACCTTATATTGACCTAGGTGTGGTTGAATTGATCGATTGGTCCTCCTCTAAAGAAGAGCATGCAATACGAGGATATGACAACTATGCATGGGTTCCTTTTCAAATAGGAGCCTACAACGACTGTCTTAAACATCGTGCTCTTAGCCAGGCGTTGTGGGTAGCTGTCATCGATATCGATGAATTTCTTGTCCCCGTCCTAGGCTTTAAGTCCTTTCAGACTTTGCTAGAGCAAGAAGCTCGCAACGGCACAGGATCTCTAAAGCTCTTCTGGAGAGTCTTTGGGACATCTAATATTTGGGATCTCCGAAAAGATGAGCTTCTTACAGAAAAACTTTCCTTGCGAGCTCTAGATCATCATCCGTGGAATCGAAATGTCAAGAGCCTTTATCGCCCGGAAGCCGTAGAAATATGCCTGGTTCACACCCACGAGCGTTTGAAAAAGGGTTATAAGAAAAAACGTCTTAACCCAGATCTATTTCGAGTTCATCATTATTGGACACGAACTGGCAAATGTCTCGCGCAAAAGAGAAACCTCTCTGAACAAGAGAGCACGCAGCTTACTCATGAGTTCAACAGTATTGAAGACTATTCTATTTCCCCTTTTCTACCGGCTTTAAGACAGATCATGCATTCTTCTCAACCCTATAATTAAAGGTGCGTCGTGCTATAATAACCTGAGTTTTGGGGTTGTTCCCCTGGAGATTCAGGGGAATAACAGAATTTAAAAGGAAAAACACAAATTATGCCAAATTCCTCCAATATTGACTGTTTGCTTAAACAAGTCGAGATACAAGAAATTTCCGCTAGAAACTTTGGGTTTTACTGGGAACATTTCGATCAATTAATTGAACAAATCCGCAGTGAATGCGTGGAGGTTCAGGATGCCTGGAAAAAGAACAATCGCAAACATCTGCAAGAAGAAGTAGGCGATCTAATACAAGCCGCTGTTAGCTTGGCGGTCTTTTGTGATTTAGATCCTTATGAAACCCTACGTAAAAGCATTGAGAAATTTCAAAAACGGTACGACACAGTTGTCAAATTGGTACAAGACGATGGCCACGATAGCCTGTGCAAGCAACCATTCGAGGTGCTGATGAGCTACTGGAATCGTGCCAAACAAAGCATAAGAGCTACTTTACTAGAGCATCCTTCTGCATGATTCAATGAACCAGGTTCTATTGTTATCAGCATGCTAGCATTGGCCTACCCCCCGCTGCTAGAAAACTCTTTATCTGCTTGGCGGAGGATCCCATGTTAAAAAACAAGTCGAACCGATCATAAAACAACTCAGCCAAAAAGCGTTTGATTTCGGTGAAGATCCCAGCTCATCCATGGTGATGAAGCTCATTTATGCCTATTGCAACACTCCTTGGACGCGGACTCTCTTCCGTAAACTCCATAAGACAAGGTTCTCAATTGGTCTGCAATCGCCCTTTTCATTGCAGAAGGGAATATCCGATGTATTCAAAGCTTCTTAAGTTCTCTCGCCACATGCCAGGTCACTTTTTTACAATATTCATCCATCGGGCCTTCTACAAAACTTACAATATAGGGCTTTTTTTCATGGTCATCTAATGCTTGTTGATTCACAAATTTTTCTGCCACAATTAGAAAATTTGGATCCTCGTTATCTAAAAACAACTCATAATAGATACACCCTCTTTCTGCCCGAGTAGATTCTACAAGCTTGAGCAATTCAAGGATCAATACATCTCGGTATTGAGGTTTCGCTTGAAAATACGAAAGGCAGAGAATTGTGGGAGAACTATGCTCCTCACCTCTTGCATTTGTATATCTTGACTGCATATCTGCTCCCACAGTAAGTCTCATGATTAGAAAAGATCTTTACTCTACACTTTGCCTCTTGAAAATAGTTACAGCTTTTTAAAAGCTCTAAGATAGAAAATACTCTACATAAGTAATTAGAAAGGACGCCGACTATGTCAATGAGTTCTCCGTATCTAAAGTGGACGATCTGGGTGCTTGCGGCACTTTTTTACTTCTATGAATTTCTCTTACGCGTCTCCCCAAGCGTTATGGTTCCAGAGCTAATGACAAGCTTTGGCATTACAGCCTCGTCTGTCGGTATTTTAAGCGCTTTTTACCTATATGCTTATGCTCCGATGCAACTTCCTGTGGGCATTCTTATGGATCGTTTTGGGGTAAAAAAGATTTTAAGCATCGCTTGTATTATCTGTGGCTTAGGCGCTCTTCTGTTTGCCTCCGCACATCACTTGGTCGTAGCGAGTGCTGGACGATTGTTGATTGGAGCAAGCTCGGCTTTTGCTTTTATTGCCATGGTTTATGTCACTTCCCATTGGTTCCCTCTGAAAAAACGAGCATTTCTTATTGGAGTAGCTAACTCTGTAGCCATGTTAGGGGCTTCTGCGGGTACAGGGCCTCTGACTGTAGTTGTCCATCATATTGGTTGGCGCATGTCGATCATTCTATTTGGGCTGATTGGCGTTGCCATGGGGATCATCGTCTACATAATTCTTAGGGGTGACCGTCATAACATGGAAGTAGAAAAAGAAACATCTCATATCAAAACCGGATTATTAGAAAATTTAAAACAGGTCGTTTCAAAGAAAAACACTTGGGTTAATGCTCTATCCGCTTTATTTTTCTATATGACTACAACTGCTTTTGCTGGCCTATGGGGACTTTCTTTTGTTCAGCTGGCTTATGGAGTTAGCAAAGAAATCGCCGGTTATGCAATGTCTATGGTCTTTGCTGGTTGGCTCGTTGGAGGTCCTCTGACAGGTTTATTATCAGATTTTATGGGGAAAAGAACCTCGACAATTCGTATCGGTGTTCTAGGTGCTTTGATTTGTCTTATCCCAGTTATTTATTTTCCCACCATGTCTATTTACGCTGTATATGTATTACTTTTCCTAGTGGGATTATTTTCTTCAGCAGAACTTCTTAGTTTTAGCCTAGCCATCGAACTAAACAGCACCCGTGCTAAAGCAACTGCAGCTGCCTTCACTAATTTTTTAATCTCCTGTGGCGACGCAGTCGTACAACCCTTTGTTGGATTTTTACTGGATAAAAATTGGACTGGAGCCTTTGAGCAAGGTATCCGAGCCTATGGAGTGAAAGATTATCAAATTGCACTAACCTGTTTACCTATCACTCTTTTTATTGCATTTTTGCTTTTATTCTTTATCAAAGAGAAACACTCTAATGCAATCTGAAGGATTATTAAGAGCTCAGCTAGTATAAAGCCATCAAAAGTTGATGCTAGCTGGTCTCTGAAATGGGAATTTTTTGATTTAATCGGCTATAGCTTTTTCGGGTTTCATTTTTTTGACTAAAGTTAAAATATTGAAAGGATGTTGACGCTGGTAATGGACCTCATCCATACAATGTCTCATAAAAAGAATTCCTAATCCCCCTTCTTCTCTTTTCTCTAGATCAATATGAATGTGCAGTTTTCCAGCTTGCAAAAGAGGGTTAAAAGGTCGTCCCTTATCAAGAATCGTAAATTCAACACTCTGATTGGCCCTAAGAAGGATGACAATCTCTAATATAGCCCTTGTAGAATGATAAGGATATGCATGCATAATGATATTTACTAATGCCTCTTCCATGGCAAGCTCTATCTTCAAACGATCTGTTTCCTGGAAGGCCATGTTTTGGATTCGTTCATGAACCCAAGCAATCATATGCGCTAGATATTCCTTTCTGGCTTGAAAAGATACATGTTCTAAATATGCGGAGATTTCTTGCATCTCTGTATACGGTTCCATTGAATCTTTTGATTAAGATTCTATGAACCTATTAGTATCTATTGCGGAGAATGCGGTCAACAATTTTTTTAGCCAATTGCCTCCCTAAAGGGGTCAGCACAGCATCAGAAGCGCCTTCTGAAGAATCCAGTTGCCCAAGTGAATACCGTACTGAAGTTTGACGAACTCCAAAAGAATCAATAAAACTCAAATCTTGTATCGAATCCGGTTCATAATAATCATAGTCTGCATACGCTTGAATTGTGACTGGCCCATATAAAATCTCCTCTGTTACCCCATCTAGCAACGTAACATCTGCCGTAAGATGACGCCTGGCTTCTGTAGCTATGAGCTCATGTTTCAGTTCCCCATTAACATTTCTTTGATAACGCCAACCTAGTTGTTCCGTGTTATGGTCAACAAGACTCACCCTTAACTCAAGACTTCCACCCTCGGAACGATATTGATATGCACCTGATGCCGCAAAGGCTTTGATTAATTCATCTGTAATTAAACCATTGGAATCCCCTGTAACATAAGGGATGGACAATGTCACCACATCTTGCGCCCGACTTGGACCCTCAAAGTGATATCCACAGGAAGAACAAAGACAAAGAATGAAAGGAACACTAAGGAACTGTCTAAGCCTGATCATTCTCAACCGTCTCTATAGAAACGGGAACTGATAGGGAAGGAGTTTCTTCATGATTGATCGTTTCCTCTGAAAAGGAGTTCGAGGAACTCTCTTGATTTTTGATGTTTTCACTAGAATCGACAAGCAAAGCGGAATCTTTATTTTCTATTTCATTAGACACGGGGGGAGCTTTTACCTTAGGGTTAAGCACAGCTGTCCTTACCTGTGCTTTCTGTGCTATCTCTGTCATTGAAAAATCACGCAGGATTCTTGCATAGTAAATCAGAGCTGCATGAGGTTTTTTTGTCCTCTCAAAAAATTGAGCGGTATCGAAAAGCGTCTTTGCAAACAATTCTTGCATTCTAAGCAAAATACTCTTTGTTTGCCCTACACGCTCTTCATCTGGGAATTCTGTGGAGAATTTCCGTAAGTTGATCTCTGCTAAATCTAATAAATCAGGATCTGGAAACTCTACTTCAGCCTGTTTCAGATAACACTGCCCAATTTCCATAAATGCTTGCGCAGCTAATGTATGTTTGGGAAATCGTCGAATCAGGGCCTGTAAATTTTCAACCGCTGGCTTAAAATCGCCCTCTTCACGCAACAAAAGAGCCTTGCCTAGCAGCGCCCTTGCTGCAAACTCATGGTTCGGCATAGCTGTTGAAATCTCATCATAGATTTTCAAAGACTCATCTTGGGCCGATACCCACTTTGGTAAAGACTTAACACCCATAAGGTGTTTTTTCGTCCCCTGGTGAAATTGGTCTGCAATGGCCAATTTACTCCTCATGGCTTCTTCAAAATGTTTTGGGACGCTTTGCTTTTTAAGGTAAAGAGACAAGTATTGATTCGCCAAGTCCAATTCCTGAGTCTCTAGATATCCCTTGCCAAGAAAAAAATATGACTCCTGACTAAATGGGGTTCCTGGAAAATTTTTCGTGATGATGGTCGCTTGTCGGATCAGCTCTGGCCAGTTTCTTGTGTGTAAAGCTTCAAGGGCGGCTCCATGATGCTCTTGAACCGACATCGTCGCGAGTTCATCCGAATGGATAAGCTTGCCCTCTTTAAACGTGTAAGCTGCTTCTATAAGTGGCGTCGATAGAATTAGAATAACAAATACGGAACGAATCATAGCCTGTCATTCTACTGAAAAAGCAATTACCGAGGGAATATTTTTTACTCCCTCTTCTAGTTCTTTTGTCAAAGAGATTCCCCATGAAGATTCAATATGTAAATCCCCTTTCACCATTTGCGCTTGCACAAATTGAATACGTACAGCTTGATTCCCCATAGATTGTCTAAAAATTTTTTTTATTTCTATAATATGACTTAGTCGAACTTTCTCTAAATCAAGCTGAATCTGTACACGCTGCATAGTCCTGTTCTCTGGTTTTGGTAAGGAAACTTTTGCTCTGGGCTCTCTACCCTCAAAGCTATAATTTGACTTCGCCTGTGTTTTCATACGATCATAAGCCGCATCACACGCTTTGATAACAGCCTCGTTAACATGTAAAAGATCTTCAACCCATTTACAGGATAGTTTAGTAGAGCCCTCACGTTTATCGACCTGTAAAACGGCATAAAGCAGTTTGCCCTCTTGAAATAGAGGAGCCTTACTTTCATAAAGATCAGACCAAATCGGCAATTCAAAATGTTCATCCCCATCGCTAATCGTCAAAATAGCAAACTTCCTGCCACTGCGACTTGCGAGCTTTACCTGCATGCTTTCTATAATAAAAACGGAACGCACCACAGCATCCTGATCCATATCCACGACTTTGCAGAGCTCAATACAAGATAATTGTTTCATCTGCTCACGATATTGATCTAGAGGATGCCCTGTGAGATAACATCCCAATAACTCCTTTTCTTTTTTTAACACCTGTAATAGCGAGAGCTTAGAAGACGCAATGCTAGCTTCTGGAATAGCCTCTACCGGTGCTAATTCTAAATTAAACAGCGTTAAAATCCCTTGACCAGCCTCTTTTTGGGCCTTCGAAGAAGCTTGATACAGTGGTTCAAGTAGCTCTACTAAAAATGACCTAGAAGCTCTAGTGAAATCAAAAGCCCCAGCTTCAATCAATTGTTCAATAGGTTTCTTACCTATTTTCCTAGTATCGACTCGCTTAAGAAACTCTTGGAAAGAATCAAAAGGCCCCGCTTTTTTTCTTTCAACAAGAATAGCCTCCACAATGCCTTCTCCAACCCCCTTGATTCCTGTAAGCGCAAATCGAATCCCTTTAGATGTAGCGCTAAACTCTCTTCCTGATTCGTTGACATCTGGCGGCAATACAGCAATGGAAAGAGCCCTACTTTCTCGAATCATTTTAGAAAGCTTTGATACATCATCTCGATCGCAGGTCATCAATGCAGCCATCCATTCACGAGGATACTTAGCTTTTAGATACGCTGTGACATAGCTTAAATATCCATAGGCAGCAGCATGAGACTTATTGAATCCATAGGACGCAAATTTTTCTACTTTATCAAAAATCTTCATCGACGTGTCTTCATCAATGCCTCGCTCTAATGCACCTCTCTTAAATTTTTCCCTTTGCTTGGCCATTTCTTCATGATCTTTTTTCCCCATTGCCCTTCTTAGAACATCTCCTTCTCCCAAGGAATATCCCGCTAACCGACTGGCGATTTGCATGACCTGTTCTTGGTAGACCATGATCCCATACGTTTCAGCCAAAATATCCGCCATCCAGGGGTGATCATTCTCAATCTGCTCTTTGCCATGCTTACGCTGAATAAATGATGGGATCATTTCCATAGGGCCTGGACGATATAACGCACCTACAGCGATGATTTCATCAAAACGATCGATATGCAATTTTTGAGCAAGATCTTGCATTCCCCCAGATTCAAGCTGAAATACGCCAAGGGTTTTACCTTGATTAAGTAGGTCAAATGGAGCCTTATCGTCCAAGGGAAGATTGAGCCAATCAATAACAATATTTTCTTGTTCCTTAATGGCTTCCACTGCCTTTTGAATAGAGGTCAACGTCTTCAGCCCAAGAAAATCAATCTTAAGCATCCCAACAGCCTCAACGGGCTTCATCGAAAATTGCGTTACAGCCATCTCTGAATCTTTGGCTGTACACAATGGAATGTGTTCAGTCAGAGGATCTCCACAAATAATAATCCCTGCGGCATGGATCCCTGTATTACGCACCGAGCCTTCGAGTTTACGAGCAAGAGACAATAATAGGCTCGCTTCTGCATCGTTCTCAGACAATCCTCGTAATTCTGGATCTAATTGCAGAGCCTTTTCCAGTGTCATATTAGGATCTTCTGGAACAAGTTTGGCAATTGCGTTGACCTTGGACAATGGAACACTTAACACTCTTCCTACGTCCTTGATCGCCATTTTCGCTTTCATCGTACCAAATGTGATGATCTGCGCTACCTTATCTTTCCCGTATTTAGCTACAACATAATCGATCACTTCAGCTCGACGATCCATGCAGATATCAACGTCAATATCTGGGTAAGAAATACGCTCCGGATTAATAAAGCGTTCGAAGAAAAGGTTAAACCGCAGTGGCTCAATATCGGTCACCCCTATCAAATAGAGAATAATGGAACCTGCCCCAGACCCTCGCCCAGGTCCCATGGGAATACCACGTTGTTTTGCCCAGAAAATAAAATCGTAAACAATCAAGAGATAGTCACACATCCCTTTTGAGATAATAATCTCAAGCTCGTAAGCCAGTCTTTCTTTGACGATCTTTAAAGGGGAGTTACCAGGATATTTTTCTCCAACTTTTTCCAAAGCTTCCGCAGTATACCGACGATGAATACCTTCTTCACATAGTTGGGAAAGGAACCTCTCGACAGCTTTAAGACGTTCCTGAGGATGATATTCTTTCCCTTCTAATTCTGGAGGAACAAAAACAGGATAAAATTTCGATTTGAGATCTAGTTCCCATTGACATTTGTCTGCAATATTTACCGTATTCGCAATGGCTTTAGGTAAATCTTGGAATAGCTCCTGCATCTCTTTTGGGGATTTGAAAAAAAACTCCAGAGATGGTTCAACATCACGCTTAGGGTTAGGAACGCGTTGTTTGGGATTTCCCTGAGAATCCATTTCCCAAACTTCGCAAGGTTCTCCTGAAAGAATATTGATTAGAATCTCATGAGCTTTCCAATCTTGAGAATCGATATATCGAGAATCATTCGTTGCAACAAGAGGAATCCCGTATTGTTCACTCAAACTACAAAGTTTTTGCTCAACAAGTTTTTCTTTCTCAACAAAATCGAGCATCTTTTGATAGAGCCATGTTTCTTGCTCAATTTTGTACATTTGGATTTTTTGTTGATCTATAGGGTGTCTCTGTATCTCAAAATAATAATCGTCTCCAAACACCTCTTTGTACCAAGTGATTTCGGCTTGAAGCTCTGCTTCTCTGCCTTGAAGAATGAATGAGGCAATGGATCCAGTGAGCGATCCTGATAGGCAAATCAAACCTTCAGTATGCTCTTTTAAAAGTTGCTTATCGATGCGTGGTGTATAATAAAATCCTTCTAGATAGCCCAGGGAACTTAATTTACATAAATTACGATATCCTTGTGCATTCTTAACAAGAAGAACAATGGGGTAACCATTCGAATGGCCGCTCACCCTTTTTTTTTCAAACCGAGAGTGTGGGGCTATAGCAATATCACAACCTAGAATAGGTTTGATCGCCGCTACCTTACAAGCTTTAAAGAACTCTATAGCGCCGAATAGATTCCCCTGGTCGGTCAGGGCAATCGCTGGCATACCCAACTCTTTGGCTCGATCCACTAGAGCCTGTACGGATGCTGAGGAAAAAAGGACAGAATACTGCGAGCGAACATGCAAGGGAACCCATGCCACAGTTACCCTCCTTAAAACGGTGATTATGTTTGTTCGCTAACTTCTTGCATAGAGGCCATTGATTTCTCACTCGGAATATATTTAGGATTGCTTTTGATAGACCAGAGCGGCATAAGAAGCAGCACAGAAACTAAGCCGCTGACACCCAGAGTAATAAAGAATGCCTCCCATCCCCATACTTGAGTCACAAGGCTTAAAGGGTACCCAGCTATTGCAGCTCCAAGATACGCTATCCAACCAACAAATCCACTCGCGCTTCCGGCTGCCTTCTTATGGGAAAGTTCGGCTGCTGCCATGCCAATTAACATTTGTGGGCCAAAAATCAAAAACCCTATAACGAACAATAAAATTGTATCCAATATTTCTGCACCATTTGGCGAAGCCCAAAGCGCTACAATCGCAAAAATAACACCCAAACTAAAGAGCACATTAATCGGGCCTCTTTTGCCTTTGAAAATGTGATCGGAAGCCCACCCTGCAGCTAAGCTGCCGCATACTCCACCTACCTCAAAACTCACAATGCAAGAACTTGCGAAAATTTTGGAATATCCTTTTACTTCGCACAAATACAGCATACCCCAGTCATTAATCCCTTGGCGGATCATATAAACGAAAAAATACGAACACGCCAAAATCCAAATATACTTATTACTAAGAACATATTTAAAAAGAATCTCCTTAGCACTAAGTTCCTTTTCGTCTGTTTGACTGGCAGAAGGATAATCATTGCGAAATTTTTCAATAGGAGGAAGTCCCAAAGACTGCGGCGTGTCTCGTAATCGATTAATGAGAAAAAGTCCTACTAAAATACAAAGAATCCCAGGGGCAAACATTGCGTACCGCCAGCCAAAATACGTGGCACAGAAAGCCGCAATAATAGGAATCAATGCGCCGCCAAGACTATGCGAAGTGTTCCAAAACCCCCACCACGTACCGCGTTCTTTTTGAGAATACCAATGAGTTAACAGCCTGGCACATGGTGGCCAACCCCAACCTTGGAACCACCCATTGAGTCCCCAAAAAATCGCAAACATGGCAATAGATGAAGAAAATCCAAAGAAAATATTAGCAATTCCCGTGAGAACAAGACCAAATGCCATGAAAAACCGTGGATTCGACCTGTCTGCTAAAACCCCACTAAGAAATTTACTAAGACCATAAGTGATAGCCATAATACTGGCCAAAATGCCCATATCACTTTTTTCAAAACCCAGCTCTTGCATAAGCGAAGGCATAGCAAAGGTAAAGCTTTTGCGGGTGAAATAGTAGAAGACGTAGCCAATGTACATCCCATAAAAAATCCGAAATCGCCAATACTTGTATGAAGCCTTAACGGCGTCCTCACCTTGGATTTCTTGGATATGTGGGGCAGGACGAAATACATTTAAAAAGCTCACGCTTTTACCTATTGTCTTGTTGCTTCTTTTTCAACCAAACCATCGAAATCCTTTACTAAACCGATAGACTAGACCTAGTGCCCGGACGAAAGAAAAGTTTAAGATGGAATAGGGTCTAAGGTCAACCTTTTTCCCACAAAAAATCTCTTATAGCGCTCGTTAGGAAGAGCGTAGAAAAAAGCTAAAATATTTTAATCCTAGCCAGCCTTCCGTTCTTTAACCGCCCCCTTCCGCCGCAATCTTTTTTATATAAAAAGGATTCCCAGATATTTAAGACTCTACCCATCACATTTAGTGGTAAAATTTCAACTTGCTTGCTATGTAGAGAAATTATGAGCAACATCGGTCCTTCGATTGGACAAAACCAGTATGGCGGAGCTGGACTCAATGGGCCAAAAAGCCAACAAGGCTCTGGCAACTTGGGCGAAGAGTCCCTATCCGATCCAAACTCTAAATTATTTGCGTTGACCGCAGCCACGCTTTACTTAAAAAAATTCTTAGACCACTTTATCGCTGTGGCCAAATCGTTAACCACCTCCATTAATACGGATAAAGCCCTACAAGATTTGCTAGCTTTCAAAAATATTCTCTCTGAATTGCATAAGGAAGACAAAAGTCATGATCCAGAATTCACTCAACGTCTGAGCATCATTTGGCAAAAACTCTATGAAAATTGCAGCGGCTTAGAAGATAAAATAAAACACGCGGATGAATTAACAGCTTCCATCATGCTTCTTGTCAAAGAAATCCACCACTTTCCCCCCGGGGAAGAATTCACCCTTGGTTACTATTTAACAGAACATGCGGGGCAGGATTGGATTCCTTTTCCCTTTATGAACATGCTTATGGATCTCCACGAAGAAAGTTTAGCTAGCCCTGCTACCTCTCAACTTAGTCAATGGATTCGAAAAATCAATGAAATCAACGGGGGTTCCGACCCCAATTCCCAAGAAAAACCAAAGCCCATTGGTTAGTTGACTCTTGTTTTTTTCACCAACCTCTCTTAGACTTTCACTATTCTTTTCTATGAAGATCCATGCAATACGCAATCCCGAAAGGTGTGTTCGATATTTTTCCAGAGGAATCCCAGCCGGAAGACGCTTGGCGTTCTTCTGTTCGATGGCAATATGTCGAAGAAAAAATGCGAAACTTAGCTCACGACTACCAATGTCTTGAAGTTCGCACCCCTATTTTTGAAAAGACAGAATTATTTATACGTGGTGTCGGTGAAAGTTCGGATATCGTAAGCAAAGAAATGTACACTTTCTTGGACAAAGGAGAACGTTCCATGACGTTACGTCCAGAAGGAACAGCTCCCGTAGTACGCGCATTTGTCGAAAAAAAGCTCCATACCCAGAAACCCTTACACAAGCTGTATTATATCGGTCCCATGTTTCGCTATGACAGACCTCAAGCAGGTCGCTACCGTCAATTCCATCAATTTGGCGTGGAGATGATCGGATGCGCATCTGCTGAACAGGACGTTGAACTCATCGACATGGCTTGTGAACTCTATCGACGTCTTGGTCTAAAAGAATTAAAAGTAATGATCAATACTGTTGGTGATAAAGAAAGTCGAGAAACTTACCGTTTGGCTCTTAAAGAGTACTTCCTCTCCTATTTACCCTCTTTGAGTGAGGATAGTCAAATTCGTTTTGAAAAGAATGTTTTGCGTATTCTGGATTCCAAATCTCCAGAAGATCAAGCAATTGTCGCTAATGCCCCGCCGATTCAAGAATTCCTCTCTTCCAGCGCTCGCAAGCACTTCGACACCGTATGCACGCTCCTTTCAGATATCGGACTCACATGGCAAATCAACAGCCGTTTAGTGCGCGGCTTAGATTATTACAACCATACCGTATTTGAAGTGACAAGTTCTCTCTTAGGATCTCAAAATGCTCTTGGGGGAGGAGGACGATACGATGGACTAGTCTCTATGATCGGAGGCCCCGACGTCCCCTCTGTTGGTTTTGCTACTGGCATTGAGAGAATCTTACAAGCAATGCAAAAACAGAATGTTCCTTTTCCGAGCGCCCAAGGTCCCTTTGTCTACTTTATTGGTCTTGGTGACACCGCGCGTTTACACATTCTACGCATCGTTACCTCTCTTCGACACAGAGGAATTCCTGTAGACATGGAACTCATCGGAAAAAAAATACAACAAGCCCTCCAAATGGCCGACCTAGCCAAAGCTCACTATGTGCTAGTCTTAGGTGAAGATGAGCTCCGCTCAGGTCAAGCTGTACTCAAAGAAATGGCTACCCGACAGACCACCCCTATTTTATTAAACGATCTTCAGACCCAAATCGTTCATCTTTATCAACAAAAGAAGGCATATCCATGAATCGGAACAATCTTTCTTCACTTCTGCTATCTACTCTACTTATGGCATCTATTGCTGCAGAAGAACCCTCCACCTCCTTGCTTAATCAGACTCAAGAGGCCCCTATGGGCGAGGCAGACTTACTAGACAAAGAAGCAGAAAAAATCGCATTGATCTCCGAAGCCTTTGGCCATGTGATTGCTAAGCACATCGATTCTCTAGGTGTTGATTTTGACCTGGCTCGATTAGTAAAAGGATTAAAAGATGCCGAAGAGGGCAAAGTCGCTCCATTGAGTGATGTGGAATGTATTGAAGCTATTACCCAAGCACGTCAACAAGCCTTCGATGCCCTTGCTACGACCAATTTAGAGAAAGCCTCTCTTTTCATGAAGGATAATGCAGAAAAAACCAATGTGACGACCTTGGAAGAAGGAAAATTACAAATACGCATTGATCATGAAGGAACAGGTCCCGCAGTGCAAGAAGGGTGTATGCCCATTATCCGCTACGTAGGAAAATTTATCGACGGCTCAACCTTCGGTGCTTCTCAAGAAGATGATGTCGTTGTCCTCGATGAAACTATCCCCGGTTTTGGAAAAGGCCTCATGGGAATGAAAGAGGGAGAAAAAAGAACTCTTTTTATTCACCCAGACCTAGCATATGGCACGATGGGTCAACTCCCTCCTAATTCCCTTCTTATCTTTGAAATTGAATTAGTTAAAGCGACTTCAGAGGCAACTGCTAAAGAAATAACCCCCTCCAATGAACCTCTCGTCGAAGAAACGGCCATGCTAGATCTTCCACCCCCAGTTGAAATGCAGTGAAAATCATTCTCTTTCAACCAGAGATTCCTCAAAATACGGGAAACATTGCTCGCACTTGTGCTCTCACAAATACGACGCTTGTCCTTGTACGACCCTTGGGGTTCAGCATTTCTGATCGCATGCTAAAGCGCTCTGGTCTTGATTACTGGCCATGGACAAGCATTGAAATCATCGATGATCTTTTGACCTATCTCCAACAAGCGGGTTCCCCATTTTATTTTTTTTCCCGCTATGCACCTCTCTTATATACAGAACCTTCTTATTCTAAAGCGGAAGATTCTTTATTAATCTTTGGCTCTGAAACCAAAGGCCTCCCCCCTGTGTTTAAGGAACATTGGCCCGATCGCTTTTATACGATTCCCTGTTCCCCCATTCTTCGGGGCAAAAACCCCTTAGATTCCGGTTGCCTAAATCTCTCTAATGCTGTTTCGATAGTTTTATATGAGGCTCTAAGGCAAAAGGACTTTAAAGGCTGCCGCTGAACCTTCTAGTGATATAAAATACTCTCGCCTCAGGGCGAAAGCTTTATGGTCAACTGATGAAACTATTTAAAATTTCCTTAACTTGGCAAATGGCTCTTGGAACAATCCTAGGGATTTTTGCTGGTCTCTTCTTTGGCGATTACTGCAACATCTTTGCTCCTTGGACCACTGCCTATATCATGATCCTGAAAATCACAACGATCCCTTATCTGATCTGTGCAATCATTCAAGGTATTGGCCAATTACACACCTCGCAAGCAATTCAAATTCTCAAAAAAGGACTTTTTTTTATCGCTCTTGTTTGGGCTGTTAACATTATAATGATCTATACAGCCGTCTTTTTATTCCCATCTACATCCAACTCCGCACTCACTAATTATATTTCTACGCAATCTACATCCATTGATTTTGCTTCCTTGCTTATCCCAGATAATATTTTCTATGCTCTCAGCAATAATATTGTTCCTGCAGTTGTAGTATTTGCCATTGTCGTGGGCATTTCTTTGATGCATATACGAGATAAAAGCTCTTTAATCCATCTAGCTACAGCTTTAGTTGATTCATTAACAAAAATTACAAGTTGGATCAGCCGAATTACACCTTTTGGAACTTTTCTTATTATTTCTAATCAAGTAGGGACAATTCAGTTAAGCACTGTTAAGCAAGTTAGTACATATGTCATCCTTTACATCTTCATTATTTGCACAATAGTTTTTTGGATTTTTCCAAGACTTATTAGCTCCCTTACCAATATTTCAACTTTTCGTTGGATTCGCGATCTATTCCCGATTCTTTTGTTAGGTTATACAACCAATGTCGTTATCGTATGTCTGCCATTTATTATTGAATTAGTTAAAAAAGAGGTGCAGCAATTTTTGCCAACAGATGAAAAAGCACAGAGTCAAATCCAGGGCATTGTATCCGTGACCTTTAATTTACCTCTTGGATCGCTTTTCATTACGATTTTTGTTTTTTTTATCGGCGTCTTCTATGGCACCGCATTAAATATTGCTAGTCAAATGAAGTTATTCATCAGCGCTTTTCTTACCAGTTTGGGGTCCGTGGGCTTAGGAGCTTGGCTCAACTCCCTCAGTTTTATTCTTGAAACTCTTGGATTGCCCCCCGAAGCTGTTAATATTTTCTTGACTACCCTCCCGTTCACTGCCGGGTTTCAATCTATGGTTTCTGTAATGGAGATCGCCTCTTTATCGTTACTTATTACATTGGCATGCCATCGTCTACTGCTACCAAAGATTCACCGTCTTTTGCGAAAAAGCCTCTTTACTATTGCTCCAATCGTCGCGGCAATCATTGGCATCAAGAGCCACAATCCCCTCCCTCAAATTCAAAATTGCTCCACTAGTATTTTTGATCTCCGACTGGAATGCCCTTCTCCTGTCATCGAATTGCCGAGTCCCAATGAACGCACGGAAGATCCTTTAATTAGAATTTTGAAAACAAAAACACTCCGCGTGGGCTTCAATACAGAAGCAGCTCCTTTTTGTTTTATGAATCATTTCCGCCAAGTTGCTGGATATGACATAGCGTTTGCTCAACAACTTGCTCAAGATTTAGATTGCCGACTTGTTCTAGTGCCGATGAATTATAACTCTCTAGCTAATCAGCTAAAACAGGGTGAATTTGACATTGCCATGTCTGCCGTGTCCATAACGGAAGAGCGTTTACCCTATGTTTATTTTCCCAAACCTTATCTCGAAGGATCGATTATTTTTATCTCTAAAGAAAAATGTCGAAAACTCTTCTCCCAACCTTCTGCTATCGAAAATAATACACAGTTCAAAATAGCTTTCCTCAAAGGGTCTTCTTATGAATCTCTAGCTCAAAGTTTCTTCCCTAATCATTCCCTGATCCCTATAGAAAATTATGACGAGTTTCTGCAAAGCGATGCAGACCTTCTTCTATGGACAGAGCCTCAAGCGATTTCATGGATCACACATCACCCGGGCTATGGCATTATCCACCCTAATCCATCGCTCGGAATAGATAAGCTCTCCTACGCTTTGCCTCAAGGATCTAATCTACTACTAAACTACCTCAATATATGGCTGTCACTTAAACAAGCGGATGGCTTTGCAGACCAACAATATAACTTATGGATCTTGGGCAAGACAGAAACAACGATAAAAACAGAACCTCGTTGGTCTGTTTTAAGGAATATTTTACATTGGGAACAGCAAAGGTAGTTGCAAAATTCAAGGCTCATCGCCTTTCAGAGCGATTCCACAACCTTAAGAGTCGGAGTTTATGACTTTTTGCACACATAATCGGAAAAGCACCGCTTTTTGGTTCGGCGAAGATCTATTGAAAACATGAGCCCTATCAAAAACTTAATTTTTCTGGAAAAAAATAATGCACCTTGGCACAGGTAAATATTAGTTGACATTTTGAAGTAAACACAGACCAAGACAACACAGTTCCGAGTGATGCTTCCATAGCAGAACTATGGGGAGGGAATGAGGCTTTGATATGACAAAGCCTCAGCAAGCAAAGTCACCTCTTGGATGAATAGAGCTCTAATAATACGTACATACAAAAAGACATGAGGCAATTCAATGGACTACATCCCATCAATTCCTAGATGTATTGTTACTGGGCACCGAAATGGAACCGCAACGATTGTCGAAGATAAACCTGCGCAGCATGTTTTAAAAGACGCAGCAGGATTTGTTATCTCGGATCTTTGGGCAACTGATAGTATGCCAGTAAACTTATCAAACTCTGCAAAGATATTTGATGAGTTCTGGCCAACATTACACAAGAACGGCACCCTATTCCGCTATGTATCTATACCTCCAGATTCCATGATAAAAAAACATTACCCCTCAACGCCCGATAAACCTCACCAGTTAATGCACAAAACAGAAACACTGGACTATATCATCATTTTATCAGGAAACCTCTATTTAATTATGGAAGATACAGAAACTTTACTGAACCCTGGAGACATCGTTATACAACGAGGTACTAACCATGCGTGGAGTAACCGCACTGATAAACCCTGTATCCAATTAGCAATATTGCTAGCTGCAAATACCAATCCGCAATGATTAACCTACATAGGACGTAGCCAAAACCTCGGGGTTGGACGATCGCAACTAGCTCGTATTTCTTAATACGAGCTACGTTACGATAAAATCCAACCGCGAGAATTTTCGCTTACGTTCTATGTAGGTTAATCATTGCAGATTGGTATACACTGCAAAAACTAGGTAAATGAATTTATTTTACCTTACCTTTCGACTGCACAAATGTTTTGATCCCCTCTTGATCTCGTAGACCGACCAAGCGTCCAACCTCTTTGCCATCTTCAAAAAGAATCAGCGTAGGAACAGACGTCACTTGGAAAGACGAGGCAATTCTTTGCGCATTGTCAATATCGAGTTTACCAATTGTTACAGTCCCCTCCAACTCCTTGGCAACCTTGTCGAGAATCGGCGAAAGCATTCTGCAAGGACCGCACCAGTCTGCAAAAAAATCCACCAGGGTCAGTCCTTTTTCAACATCCTTATAAAAAGTTTCTTCAGAAAGTTTTTTCATAGTTTCTCCCGCCATGGTGTTCCTGCCATTAGAAATGATTGTGGACACCCATCATACAGGATCTATGATTAGCAGAAAAGATTGAAGAAAACGACCTGAATCATCTATAACTTCTGCCGTGTGCGGCCATGGCGGAATTGGTAGACGCGCTAGATTCAGGTTCTAGTCGGGGCAACTCGGTGGATGTTCGAGTCATCTTGGCCGCACATCATTCTACTTCCCAATGGAAACGTATACTCCGTCTATGGGGGAGTTCCTTTAGCCCCCTGCTCATACCAATTTTTTAACGACAGGATAGCTTGTCTTAGATCTGTCGCAAATCGTTCTTGAACCTCTTTTCTTTCCATTTCTCTATAGTGCTCCCAAAGCACAGGACTCCCGAAAACACAAGCTGTCCTGCCAAAAAGCTTGGGAAGCTTTTGTCCTTTGCCCCAAATAGATTGCGTACCAACAAGGTAAACGGGCTGAATGGGGCAATGCGTCCGGTGAAATAGTAAATAAATCCCAGGTTTAATATCCCCAATAGCACCATCTATACTACGTGTTCCCTCCGGGAAAAGGATAACTTTTTTTCCCTCTTGAAGCAATGCTCCGATATCTTTAAATATCTGAATATTGGCATTTCCTTCGCTTACAGGACGTGCATTCAAAGCATAAATGAATTTTCCAAACCACCCCTTGAAAAGAGTTTTACGGGCAAGAAAATATACATTTTGCGGCGTTGAAACTGCAGTGATAGGTGGATCTAGGAACGAAACATGATTGGGAGCTATAATGGCTGCCCCAGGCTCGATATGTTCTTTGCCATATACTTTATGCTGATAAAAAATCTTGGCTAAACATCTTGCCAGCCTAATGATGATCCAATACATCATACTTTTGTTTGACCTGAACATAGTAGGTTAAAATCAATCCAACGACCTGTTCTATGGTAAGATCAGACGTGTCAATTTCGATGGCGGTATCTGCTTTTTTTAGAGGAGATAACGCACGGGAAGAATCCGCTGCATCACGCGCTATGATCTCTCTTAGAACCTCTTCTTCTTTCATTGTATTGGGCAAGACTTTCCCTTGGAATTCTTTATAGCGCCTTTCCGCCCTTACCTCGGGGCGCGCATTGAGAAAAATTTTTAGATCAGCGTGAGGAAATACCGTAGAACCCATATCTCTCCCTTCAAAGACCGCATCCATCTTTTCACCAAACTGCCGTTGAATTCCCCAGATTTTCTGACGAACTATCGGAAGAGCTGAAACCGCTGAAACAATACCTGTGATTTCTCGCGTGCGAATATCCTCTGTGACGTCTGTTTCTCCAACAAAATACCGCTTGCTCCCCTTGTTATCCTGAATGTGAAAAACAAATTGATCCAGCAATATTTCAATAGCCTTTTCATCCTCAAGTTTAATGTTCTTTTGTCTTATGCACCATGTAACAGCTCGATACATAGCGCCAGTATCAAAAAAAGCAAATTCAAGATTTTCGGCAACTTTTTTGGCCACGGTCGATTTCCCAGTTCCCGATGGGCCATCAATAGTGATAATCATATTTAGTGAATCGCTAGGTAAAAATAAACAACCGGCGTTGTCAACAATAGAGAGTCCACCATATCGAGTACTCCCCCCAGCCCTGGTAGGCGATTGCTATCTTTGACAAAGGCGTCTCTTTTGAGCAACGATTCAGCAAGATCCCCAATCTGAGCTAGTATACCAATCAAAGCTCCAAGACAAAGAGCATGGATAAATCCTAGATCAAAAGACCCCTGCAGATATCGTTTACCCATCCACGATAAAAGAAAGCTCATCGCTACAGCAGAGAAAAAACCTGCCATAGCCCCCTCTATAGTTTTCTTTGGGCTAAGAAGAGGGGCCAATTTTCTTTTTCCCCATAGGCGGCCCACAAAGTACCCCCCTATGTCTGTAATCTTTGTCACAACGATTAAATACATTAACCACCAACGCCCATCTTGATGGATTTTAGGGTAAAGAATTCCCAACATAAAACAGAGAGGGATCGTGACATAACAAATACCAAACAACTCAATTGCTACCTGTGCTAACGCCTTGTAAGAGTGATGAAAATGCGCGAGAAAAAAGATAATGACTCCAATAAACAACACAACCAAGGGCAGTTGAGGAAAAAAAAGAAATCGTTGAGAAAAATAAAAAGCAAAAACCTCGAGCACTGCAATAATGATCATCAGCCTAGAATCGGGATGAAAATTTTTAGCCTGGGCTAACTGCACATATTCCCAAATCCCAATGCCCACAAGAGCTGCAATACAACATGCCACCAAAAAACCCACCCAAGGGTATGGGGAGAATCCAATCAATATTGCCGCAACAATAGCAATGATTATCGAAGTCCACAGTCTACCATTGAGATCGCGCATTTGAGTGATTTTCATTAAAATTGACACGCGGAACCCGATAGCCTTGTTCTATCGGAGGAAACGTGCTCCCTATTTAAGTTTTTAAAAATGCCATCTACCCACCCCAACGCCTATTTCGCTGCTGGAAGTCGAGCACTGCATTGAGAAGTTCTTTTTCATCAAAATCCGGCCATAACACATCTGTAATGTACACTTCAGCATAGGAGAGTTGCCAGAGAAGAAAATTGCTTAACCTTTTCTCCCCGCTAGTACGAATAAACAGCTCTGGATCTTTCCATTGAGCTGTGTCTAAATACCCAGCGATGATATTCTCTGTAATTTTTTCCCCTGACAGTCTGCCTGTCGCGTGATCTTCTATCATCGCTTGGACAGCTCTTCGAAGATCGTCCCGGCCTCCATAATTAAGAGCCAGAACCAGGTCGATTTTTGCACAATGCTTTGTTGCTTCTTTAGAATAGCAAATTTCCTTGAGAATATCCTCAGGAAATTTACTTAAATCTCCAATAGTTTCTAGGCGCACTCCTTGCTTGATCATGCTTTCACGCTGATCTCGTAAGTAGCTTTTAAAGATATGCATTAACGTCTTAATCTCTATGGGAGATCTTTGCCAATTTTCCGTAGAAAATGCATACACTGTAAGCACTCTAATCCCTAATTCGGTGGCTGCTTGCACAACCTTACGCAACATAGCCGCTCCCTGAGTGTGCCCAACAATTCCAGGAAGCGCACGCTGTTTAGCCCACCTGCGATTTCCATCCATGATGATGGCAACATGCTCTGGAATCCTTAAAGGATCTAGGAGATGTAAATCTTCTTCTGTAAAAAGGCTCTCCGGAGAGAGTGGAGTCACAACAAGTGCATTCATAATAATTAGGGCATCTGTGCAAAGATCAACGGTTGTAGGAATAAAGTCTGGCTCCGGTCCGGACCTAAGGAAAGAACACTCACAGGTCGCTCACAAAAGCTTTCAATTTTTTCAATATATTGCCTCGCCTTTTCTGGAAGTTCTTTGTAGGCTCTACAATGTCTAGTCTCAGATCTCCAACCTTCCATCTCTATAAAGATCGGATCTATGTGTTCCCAATCAGATCTAACCACAGGAGGCTCTTCCAAGATTTTACCATGCAGTCGATAACCAATGCAAATCTTCAAGTGAGAGAGGTTATCCAATACATCCAACTTAGTCATAACAAGTTTGCTTATAGCTCCTAGTTCGATGACATGCCGGAGCAAAAAGAGGTCTAGCCAACCAATACGACGTTTGCGTCCTGTTGTCGTCCCTACTTCCCGCATCGATGTATGCGAGGGGAAATATTGGAGCTGTTCATCGTTCAATTCTGTGGGGAAAGGCCCAGCCCCTACGCGAGTAGAATATGCTTTAAAGACACCCATTAACGTAAGATTATTCTCCATACTCACACCCGCACCAGCTAAGACTGCACCTGGCAATGTGCCCGAAGAGGTCACGTATGGATAACTACCAAATGTTTGATCTAGTAAAGCTCCATGAGCTCCCTCAAAAAGAACGTGCTTATCAGCTGCAAGCGATGTTGCAATCATCTTCTCAACAGGAGCCACAAAAGGTTTAAGCCGCTCTCCCCATTGAACATACTCCTGGTAAAGCTCTTCAAAATCTACGGGAGGGCATCGATAAAGCGAAGTAAACTCTTCATTCTTCAAAGCCACTAGAGGTTCTAATTGGCTGCGTAATGCCTTTGGCTCTATTAATTCCGCAATTCTTACGCCAATTCTAGCGGCTTTATCCACATAGCAAGGACCGATTCCTCGTCCAGTGGTACCGATAGCCTGTTTGCCTTTTTTCCCTTCAATTAATCGGTCTAACTCACAATGAAATGGAAAAATCACATGTGCATATGGCGATATCCAAAGCCTTCCCCTAACAGAAACACCCTCAGTTTCAAGCTGCTGCAGCTCTTGCCACAACACCCTAGGATCAATCACAGTGCCGCCGGCAATCACACATATAGTATGGGAATACAAAATGCCGGAAGGAACTAAATGAAAACGGAACTCTTTCCCCTGATATACGATCGTATGACCTGCATTATTTCCACCTTGAGAGCGAACAATCAGATGGGCCTGTTCTGCAAGCAGGTCGACCATCTTCCCTTTTCCCTCATCTCCCCACTGCAACCCAACAACAACACTCGCCGGCATACCCACCTATCAAAAAAAACATTTTAACCTCCTAGCATAGCGTAAATAAGAATTCCTTAGGATCTTTTTTCGGTTTACATCTCGTCTATTTGACGATTCTTCTAGAAAATCATCTATGGTTTTCCCCTAGACAGAATCGACTGGGCGAATTATATTGGCCGATTGCACAATTATTTCTTTTTAATTTCCTGTATTGGGTAACATCGATGGAAGCGAAAAAACGCTGGCATTTCTGGTTGATCATAGCAGTCTTAGCTCTGACCATTTACAACATCCTCCCTACTATCTTCTTCTATACAAAACCTCTTCATGCTCCTATAGATGCCTCTCGGGCCAATAAAATTACAACCTCTATTGCCGAGCAAGTCAACGGATTGGAGGGCTTCTCGAAAGATTGGCTATCTTCGTATTGCAAGCTACTTCATATCAATCCATTAGAAATCTATTTAGACCAATCCGATCCAGAACTACTCACGGCCTCCTTCTCTAAAGAGGGTGAAGCTAAAATATTGCGTAAGTATCTACCTAGAGCTGGCAACATGATTTCGTTTACACCTGCTCAGCTATCAATCGCTGATCAAGAAAACGATCTCTTGCAAAGCAAAAAGGTCACCATAAAAAGACGAATTCCCTTGCATTTTGACAAAGATCATCTTGGAGACTATTACCAGTTTTCAACAATGACTGATGCCCATGGAGAGGTGACCCCCCTTTATAAAGCACTGATTGCAGACAGAATTCTACAACTCGGGGTGTCTATTGCTGGAAGCTCCGAAAATGCCAAGCTAGCCAAAGCTATCATTGATCACCCCCAGGATCTTCAGGTTCAAGAACTGGCTGTTATTTTAGGCCAACGAGTCTTAGAGGCTGCGCAGTTGTTCGGTGAAGACTCGACCATTGCTATGCGTTTTTACTCTTCTCTCACTCAAGGAACATTAGATGATGCCAGTCATTTTTCTGGACGCCTCTTGTCCGCCTTAAGCACGATTAAAGACGCTCTCCGCATTGAAAAAATAGCTCTGCAAAAAGAGCAGGAACACCTCAAAGCAGATAATGAAGTCCTTGCTACTGTGAAAAAACAAAGGCTCGAGCTTCTCTCTGCGAGAGAAACTGTGTTAAATAACTTTGAAGGTCTTCTACGCAAATACGGCTCTCTATTCCAAAGAAATCCAGGAGCTTGGAACTATGACATTGTAAGCTCTAAACTTCCTCAGATGGAAAGCTCCCATTCACTATCCTTTGAAGGACATAACCCCGTTATTGAAACTCTTTTTATCGACTGGCCTAATGGCAAGATTTTACTGAAATTACACCCCGATATTATTCAATATAGGGCGGAACTAGACCAAAAGAAGGCCTCTCAATACTTAAAAGATCAAGTCGATCAAATCATCTACAATCAGATTGCAGCCATTGCACGCTCCTCTTCAGAAACCATTACGCCTTTTCAAGGGCACTTCGTGATCGAGCTTAAGGAGCTTAGCGAAGCTAAGAGTTTCCTCACTCTAAGACTATCTTCTATTGCCCGCCAAGGCATTGCTTCTCTTAAGCATCAACTCGATAATCATTGGCACCCTTCGCATCTTGATTTACAGAGAGACTCTTTTCCTATTTGGGACTATAGCACCTACCTTACCCTTTCAGAGGAAGCAAAAAACTTTGGACTTGTTATCTATTCACCAGCTGTGAGTAAAGAGCCGCCCCCAGAAGGCATGAAGATGAATTCCATCTATGTGATCGCTCGAGGGCTTGATAAAATGATCGCTAATTTACAGAGCAATCCCGAGTCGGAAGCGACCAAGCAATTTTTCCAAGATTTCAACAAACTTCGAGACCTCCTTCAGCAGCAAGGATTTTACGGTTATTCGGGAAAATCAGCATATATTAGCCCAGAATTCTCCCACGATTTCTTCTTTGAAAAAGAGGATTACTATCAAGACGTTCTAAAAGCAACACGAGAAAATTTTCTTGTTAAAGGCACTAGACGTTTTGCTCTCCTTGAATTCTCTAATGTCGAACAAAGAATCCTAGCTGAAAATGAAATTGACAACCAAATCCATGAGGATTTGCTAAAATGGCGTGATGATTATCATGCAGCCTCTCTTGGCATCAAAGGGGTGTCTCCTTATGATATTCCAAAACCTACACAGAGCGCCTTTTTAAGCAATTTTAAGCTGAGCTGTATCAAATTTTTCCGTGGAGATGATCGAAAAATTCTTCACTGGGGACTCGATATTTCTGGGGGCAAAACGGTCCAAATTGAATTACGTGATGCAAATAATCATCTCGTCACGAAGGAAGCGGATCTTCGTCAAGGAATGAATGAATTGTATGATCGCGTTAATAAGATGGGCGTCTCTGAGGTCAGCATTCGTCAAGAAGGTCATTCAATTTCTCTTGATTTCCCAGGCTCACAAGCATTTTCTGCAGCTGAGCTCGTAAAAGCTTCTAGCATGTATTTCCACATTTTAAATGAAAAATTTTCTCTCAATAATCCAACCCTCTCCAGCTATGTGGAACAATTTCTTCAAGATATCTGGAATGAGGCTGTAGTAACGGGTCGTAAACATGTCGAAGAAATTAATGCTATTGCCTGGAAGCATCTCCATGGCGACTCTTTAGATCCAGACACGATCCAACCCCGCAGCGCTGCTGCTCGCATTCTCTATGAACAGGGACTGCGACTTTCTAGCCCACAAGATACTTTTACTTCTTCTACACTGGATGAGAGCATCTCTAAGATAGCCATACAGCGCGGCAATGATTTCACTGATTGGCACGGGCATTCTCACCCTTTGATGATTGTCTTCCGTAACTTTGCTCTTGAAGGCTCTAATTTAGAGAATGTTGCAGCCTCTTACGACCCTTCAAAAGGTAATTTTATTAATTTTAGCGTTAAAAATAGCCCTACTGGAACACACAATACTTCCTCTAACCCACGTGACGATTTTGAAGCATGGACTAGTCGATTTTGCAAAGAAAAAATCGCTGGCACACCTCTAGCCAACTATTCAAATGGCGAAGGGTGGCGCATGACGGTGGTGCTAAATGGCTCAGTAATCAGCGCCCCTACTCTTAATTCTCCTCTTAGAAATAATGCGTCGATCACAGGAAGTTTTACTCAAAGAGAAGTTGCACAGCTCGAGGCTGATCTAAAGGCTGGATCTCTAAGTTTTACACCGAGAATCCTCTCGGAAAAAAATGTGAGTCCTGAACTTGGCAACCAAGAACGTTATCTCGGCATACTCGGCATGTTCCTAGCTCTGATCCTCGTCGTAGTTGCCATGATAAGTTATTACCGTTTTGCAGGCCTCATTGCCTCTGTAGCCGTATTTTTTAACTTACTAATTATGTGGGCAGCACTCCAAAACATTCAAGCTACTATGACGCTTGCAGGAATTGCCGGCATTATTTTGACCTTAGGAATGTCTGTTGATGCTAACGTACTTGTATTCGAGAGGATCCGCGAAGAATTTGCTGTTACAGGAAGAATAGCTTCTGCCGTTCACGTAGGATACCGCAAAGCTTTCTCTGCAATTTTTGATTCAAATATCACAACGCTCATCGCAGCCCTTATTTTGCTTAACTTTGAATCTGGGCCTATCAAAGCCATTGCGGTTACATTAATTATTGGTCTTGCCTCTTCAATGTTCACTGCGCTTTTCATGACTCGCTATTTCTTTGCGAGATGGGTACAAAATCCCTCTAACAAAAAATTGAATATGGCGAACTGCTTTAAGCCCCGCGAATACAATTTTCTAAAATATACAAAACCCACAGTGATTTTTAGCGCCCTAGTGATTCTGTTTGGTGGGCTCATTGCTGTTTCAGAAAGACACACATTATTGGGTATGGATTTTACCGGAGGATATGCTCTATCTATCGAAGTAACACCTCAAAAAGATGGAAACTATCGGCAACGCGTTGAAAAAGCTCTCATGGCAAAAGGAGCTACTTCACAGGACATTCTTGTGCGTGAACTCCATCCCGAGAATCATTTACGACTCTTTTTGGCAAGCAGCATGGAGCAATCCGGTCATCCTTTCTATGCTATGCCTTTAGGACTCGATGATAAAGATCCTTCTTACCCTTATGCAACAAACCCTCGTATTGTTTGGGTTGTCAATGCCCTTCAAGAAGCTGGTATGCTTATCCCCATCTCTACGTTGGATGCCCTTGATCAAAGCTGGTCATCTGTCAGCGGGCAGATGTCTGATACGATGAGAAATCAAGCTTTGATCGGCCTCATCATCGCTTTTGTATGTATCCTCATCTATATCACTATACGCTTCGAATTCACCTATGCTGCAAGTGCTACCCTCTGCCTATTGCATGACATGATTTTCACAGTAGCTGTTATAGCCATCTTGTACTGGCTGGGAGTTCCCTTACAAATCGACTTACACACAGTGGCCGCATTAATGACCATCGTCGGCTATTCACTGAATGATACGATCATTATCTTTGACCGTATCCGCGAAGATATGCGTGCTACACGTAAACGTTCCGTCTCTGAAACAATTAATCACGCTCTTAATATCACCTTAAGCCGTACTTTAATGACTTCAGGCACAACATTGCTCGTCTTACTTCCTCTGCTCATTCTGGGCGGCAGTACGATTTTCTCATTTGCTTTAGTTATGGCCATCGGGGTCATTTTCGGAACTCTTTCATCGCTCTTTATTGCTGCGCCACTCATGCTTTATTTCCACCAACGTGAAGTAGAAAAGCAAAAAGTCTTGGCAGGAGCCGAACATTGATTGTATGGTAAGGCATGCGTCAAAAAATCTCTCAAGGCCCCGTTTGGGTCTATCCTAATCCTGATCCAGAATGGGTGAAAAGGATTATTCATGAGTTCAACATCCACCCAGTTACAGCGCAAGTCCTTGCATGTAGAGCATTTAAGGATTTAGACTCCATTCATGACTATCTATACGCCAAGCTACCTAATCTGCACGATCCTCACCTTTTTCCAGACATGGACAAGGCCGTAGAAAGAGTTTTACAAGCTCTTAAGCATAATCAAAATATTCTTATCTGCGGAGATAATGATGTTGATGGGATTACAGCCTCTGCTTTGCTTACAGAGTTCCTGGAATTTATTGGAGCCAAAGTATTTTATTACATCCCAAACCGCAATTCCTTGAAACAAAGCGTATTGGTCGATGCCATTGAATTTGCAGAAAAAAATCATTGTAAGTTACTCATTACCGTAGACTGCGGAATCACAGCTGCCAATGAAATCGAATCGGCTGTCATCCGCAATATTGATGTAATTGTCACCGATCACCATGAACCAACTGCTAAACTTCCACACTGCATTGCCACACTCAACCCAAAGCTTCTTACAAGCACTTATCCTGACCGTGAACTTACAGGAGTTGGGGTTGCATTCAAGTTAGCTCATGCCATCACAAACACCTTAATTAGTAGTGGAGAGTTAAGCTCTAGCAAGATTGATCTTAAGCGTTACCTCGATCTTGTCGCCCTAGGGACTATCTCTGATATGGGTTCTCTTTTAGGAGAAAATCGCATTCTTGTTCGCTATGGGCTTCGTCAAATACGTAAAACTCGTAGAATTGGTCTTTCAAAACTATTTTCCATTAGCGATCTCAAAGCAAGTGAAATTACCCCTATAGATATCGCCTCCAAAGTAGCCCCCCGCCTTAATAGCTTAGGCAGGATCGCTGATCCACGCAAAGGGGTCGAACTCCTTTTGCTCCGTGATTCTGTAGCAGCTGAGGCTCTAGCAAAAGAGCTAGACCTCAACAATAGCGAACGCCAAAAAATAGAACGCCGTGATGCAGAAGACATCGAAGCTCACCTATTTAATCACCCCTCCATCCTAAAAGAAAAAGCGATCGTCCTTTACTCAGAAAAATGGCACCCAGGTATCATTCCTATTATCACAGCGAGAATTTCTAAACAGTATAATCGCCCAACGGTTGTAATCGCCATTGATCAAGGGATAGGTAAGGGATCGATGAGAACAATTCCCGAATTTCCCCTATTATCTATATTAAAAGACAATGCCTCTATACTAGAAAATTTTGGTGGGCATGATTATGCTGCTGGTCTGACCATTCGCGATGTGAATATCCCCCTTTTTCAAGAGCGTTTTATTCGTGCTGCTAATAATAAACTTAGCGACCAAGACGTCTTTACAAAGTTACGCCTTGATGCCAAGATCGCTTTTACCGATCTTTCTTTTGACTTCATGGAATCCCTTAACCTTCTTGATCCCTTTGGCCATGAAAACCCTGCACCAGTGTTTTATTGTGACGTCAAACAAATCTGGCCGCCTAAACTTGCTGGAAAAATTCATCTAAAACTTTATCTCGAGCATAATGACCGACTCTTAGAAGGCATCGCTTTTGGCATGGCATCAAGAAAGCAAGAACTTAGTCGTAAAAACCTCAATCTCCATATCGCTTTTACACCCCACGTGAATAATTTTCTTAATAAATCTAACATTCAGCTGCACATCAGAGACTTTAAGGTTTTTACGCCTACAATTTAGCCTCCCCCTCAGCAAACAATCCCTCTGATTTTGTGTTTTGTGCTACACTGTTGTGCCTGTTAGGAGGTCTATTCTATGTCTGTACAATTAAATTTTGACTCTTTTACAAAAATATGCCCAAATGCGCAGCAGGTGTTGGTATGCGGTTACGAGCACTGTAAATTTGTTACCATGATCCATGAGCTGGAAAACCGCTTAGACTCTCCTGTTCAGAAGGTATTTAGAGTATCCATTGGGGATCCTACTTGTACTGGTCTAGATGATGTTTACACTTTAGAAGGACTTCCCATTACCAAAGTAGAACTTGATAGCAACCTACTTTCAAGCAAACACAAAGAACGATCTCGCCGATGCAAAGCAGCCATTACCAATCTTATCTTTACAAACTTCCAGAGACAGAAATCCAAGCTCCCCATAATACCCATACTATTTTGTATAGATATCACCAATAATCACCACTCCACAAAAGTACAACATATTCTATGGAAACGTTCTCGCGCCCATTCCCTGATCACACACCACGAACTAAGGCGTGTGTATAAACTCTATAAACACGAAGATGGAAGAATCCGCAAAATAGCAAGGCAAACGTTTCGTTTTGCCAAAGTCAATGTCACAGAAAAAGAATACATACTAGAACCCCTAAAATTGCCATGGGCTAAAAATCCTGCCTGGGGAAGAGCTTGGGCTAAACGTAAACAACAAACCACGTCGATTCCCAAGATAAATTCCTGGAGAGACCGGCTTAAAAGCCTTTTATCTGAAGAAGATCCTCCCAAACAGCCTCGACGTAAAAAAGAACTTCCAGAACCAGCAACTTTGGCAGAACCAGCAACTTGGGTGCTACCACCTTTGGAGATTAACAGTCAGGATTCCCTGTAAAAAAATGCAGAGAAAGACGAATGCAAAAAAAAGCCGCTCGGGAGTCTTAGACTCCACAGAGCGACTTCTGTAACGCTTATGTTTCGTCAGGAAAATCAATTTCCTGCAGTGGAAAGATTTCTTCTTAGATGGCTTGTCCTTGAGAATCTCTCTTTTGTAGGTAATTTTTCTTATACTCTTCTACATCGTTTTGATGGACTACCCAAGCTGCCCCTTTACGGATTGCTTTGAGGAGACCTACGCGTGTAGCATAGTAAATTTTCTGAGCGGGAACATTAAGAAGTTTTGCAACTTGGTTAACAGAGTAGAATCCCTGCTTATTATCAAAAAGAAGTTCTCCATTGTACATCGACTTAGTACGCGAATATTTTTGACGTCGATAATCCTCTAGATCATCTAAGTCAATTGTCCAACGAGTAGAATCTTTAGAAGCTTTTAGCTTATTTTGCTTAATCGCAACATATATAGCCTGCCGGGTGACATTATTAATTTTGGCTGCTTCCGTAATAGAAACTAAGCGTTTAAATTTTGGATTTTCAGCTTCATTTTTGACACCATCGGCACAAAGACCGGATAGATTGTCCATGTTTAACTTTTCCTCCTTGTAAACATAAACATTACAAAAAAACCTCGTTAATTTAATTAGCAAGGCTTCATGTCTGTTTTAGACTTAACATTATCTCTGATTATTCATTATAATACAAGCTTCTAGACGATAATTCTTTTTTAGTTCTGACGCTTTGCAATAAGATTGGCGAGCACAAATTCTATCACAAGCAAGTTAAATATTAAAGAGATACGTTTACTTTTCTGATTAGATTTTTCAGGAAACAATTGATTTTTTTTAATAAAAACACGATTTCAAATTAATGATTTCTTTACAAAAAACAGAGGCAACCTTAACGGTTTTGGTGGTAAAAACTATTTTTTAAAAACATCACCGACATAATTTGTTATAGGAGAACTAATCCAATCATTGACTTGTCGTTCAAATAACGCTTGTCATAAGATGCTAGTTTTCAATATAGAAGGTTTAGAGCCTCTAGAGAAGGTCCCGTTCTTTTTTCGTGGCGGGAAAGAATTTTTCTCAGCTATTCTACAAATTAAGAACAGTTTATTTACTAAGAGTTTGGTTATAAAATGCTTATGATTAAAAGATCTCCAATCGCAAAAATTGTTACCCTTTTCCTCTTCTTTTTCTCTGTAGGGTACGCAACCCCCCCCTCTCTTTCTCCTAGAGATACTCGAGTTAAAATTGAGGAAATCCTCCGCGCTCACGTTTCCCATCAAAAATTAACGCCTGAGATCGTGCAGAGGGCCTTTCTCAATTTTCTCGACGAGCTCGATCCAGGGAAAACTTACTTTTTAGACTCAGAGATTGCGCCTTGGATAACCCCTACTCAGGAAATGCTCGCAACAACTTTAGAGGCCATGAAGCAAGAAAATTATAGCTCCTTCGAAAATATTCTCGACGTAATGACTACAGCTATTAACCGCCGTAATGAGCTAGAAAATCAGCTTTCCAAAGAAACTCTTCTGCAAAATGTTAATCCTCAAGAATTTAAGGATGTTTCCTGGGTGAATTCCCAAGAGACCCTCTACGAAAGATTGCTAAAAATACGATCCTTGCAGCTTGAAGCGACGGTAAAGCTTTCCCCAGAAGCTGCCGAACAATTTCTCAAAAGAGTCGACAAGAGACGCCTAAAACGAGAAGCGGAATTTAATCCGGTAAGCAAGACAGAGAGACAACAATTTCTTCTTTCAGTGGTTCTTAAGGCTGTAAGCGCTGCCCTCGATTCGCAAACCAATTACTTCACCCCCTCAGAGGCCAATCAATTCATGATTCAGGTTCAGCAACGTCTATTTGGCATTGGGGCTCAGCTAAAAGATGATCTCAATGGATTCACAATCATTCGTTTGCTTGAGGGTGGCCCCGCCTTATTAAGCAACAAACTCAAAATTGGCGACCGTATCATCGCCGTTAACCATGAGCCTGTGGTAGGCCTTGAAATTACCGAAGCTGTTGAATTGATTCGTGGCACTCAAGGCTCCTCCGTGGTGCTAACAATCCTCCGTCCTAGTAGCCAAGAAGCATCCAAGGAGGAAGAAAAACTAAACATCGAAATCATTCGCGGAGAGGTTGTTCTCAAAGAAACCCGTTTTGAAAAAAAACTCGAGGCCTTTGGAGATGGGGCGATCGCTTATCTGCACCTATTTTCATTTTACCAAGACCAATCCAGCTCATCCGCAGACGATCTTCGATCAGCCCTTAAGGAGATGCAGGAGAAAACCTCTCTCAAAGGTGTCATCCTAGACCTCCGCAATAATGCTGGGGGATTACTGCCACAAGCCGTTGCCGTTACCGGCCTTTTTATTAGCAAGGGAGTTGTGGTCTCTGTAAAAGACAACACAGGGTTGATTCAACACCTTCGTAATCTCGAAGAAAAACCTGCTTGGGATGGGCCTCTCATTGTGCTCGTAAACCGCTTGAGCGCTTCTGCAGCAGAAATTGTCGCTCAGACTCTGCAAGATTATGGGCGAGCCATTCTCATTGGAGATGAGAAAACCTATGGGAAAGGAACGTTTCAAACATTTACTCTGGAAACGAATCACTATGGGAAAATCAATCCTAAAGGCGAATACAAAGTCACCCGAGGGCGCTATTACACCGTATCAGGAAAAAGCCCACAACTTGTTGGTGTTCAATCTGATATCGTTGTTCCTGGTCCCTTTTCTAAGATGAAAATCGGCGAAGAATTCTCTAAGTATCCCCTTGATAATGAATCGATCAGCGCAAGCTTTCAAGATGATCTCACCGATATTCCCCCTTTCCACCGTTTTCAGTTTGGGCGCGCCTACAAAGATCATCTACAACCCGTGCTCACTACCTACCATTCTGTATTGCCGCTTCTTAAGAAAAACTCTGAAGAACGGATCGCCAATTGCCCAGCTTATCAGAAACTTCTAAAAGATTTTGAAGATGAAGACATGGCCTATGAAACATTTGAAACCTTTAACCACAATGACTTGCAACTCCAAGAAACCTTTAACATCCTTAAGGACCTGTTATTTATTCAGGAAAAAACGCTCCTAGAGCCGCAAAACACGTCTGCTGCATAAAAATACGTCTCATAGAGCGGGCAATTTATGTACATATTGATCCCCAGACTTAATTGCCGGGAGTTCCATTTTTTGTCTAAACAGAGCGTCGAGATCGTAAACTGGAAAGTTCAAGACCTCCGGTGAGGTATAGGGCCTATCTTC